>Ga0302206_1000875_pt1 | contig 11493 bp, 9 predicted proteins | sample II_Fen_E2_1_FD_194581 | JGI IMG/M metagenome (GOLD analysis project Ga0302206, IMG submission 194581) | Peat permafrost microbial communities from Stordalen Mire near Abisko, Sweden - II_Fen_E2_1 | ecosystem: Environmental > Terrestrial > Soil > Wetlands > Permafrost | place: Sweden: Abisko...
ATCTAACAGGATGATTGAGAGTACCATCAGGCAGATTAAAGAATCGCAGGCAGAAAAAAAGAAAACAAAAGATATCAGGCAACAGCTGGAGGAATTCAAAAATGTGATTGAAGAAGATACAAAACCAATTGAAACTGAATCGGAAGAGAAGATAGCTATACTTGGTTCCCGGGCAAAAAGAATAAGACTCGAGCCCGAGCCTGTTAAAGAAAAACATATCTCCTCCTTATCGCAGCTACATCCTCTGAAGCCCGGTGACGCCGTAAGGATGATTGATACCCAGGCTGCCGGAGAAGTAATTGAGATAAAAGATAAAATGGTCCAGGTTGAAACAGGAAGTCTCAGGTTTTTTGTTCCTATTGATAAAATAGAGAGAATCAGCAGATCTGATCTGAAAAAAAGCATCAGATCAAACCAGGTTTACAGGGAGAATGACCCGGGCCTGGTGCAACGCAATATTAATTTTAAACCTGAAATCGATATTCGTGGTGTCAGGGGTGAAGAAGCAATTAATCAGGTTCGGGAACTAATTGACAATGCCCTCATTGTGCAACATCGCAACCTCAGGATCCTGCACGGTAAGGGCAATGGAATACTCAGACAGCTTGTCAGGCAATATCTGGCAACGGTCGATGTGGTCAAAAACTTTCGCGATGAGCATGTTGAATTTGGCGGAGCAGGGATAACTGTTGTAGAGATGGACTTCTAAGACTGAGAGACTAAGAGACTAAGAGACTAAGTGACGGATAAAGCCGTGTTACTCCGTGGTAAAAAAAATATTTGCATTAATACTCAAATACCAAAAAGATGAAAACAAAACGTATACTTATTTTCTCGTTGTTTCTCTTTTTTTTAGTACTTTATTCATGTAAAACTGATAAAAAGACAACATCAAATAAGGCAATTGATACCCATGCTCAAAAACAGGAGTGGGCAATAGTAGTTCATGGAGGAGCAGGCAGTATAACCAGAGAAAATGTTACTCCTGATATGGATAGAGAATACAGGGCAGCACTGCTGATTGCTCTGAATACAGGGAAGAAGATTCTCTCAGAAGGAGGTTCAGCACTTGATGCAGTTGAACAGACGATAAGAACAATGGAAGATAATCCTCTTTTCAATGCCGGAAAAGGCGCGGTTTTTACACATGACGGCAGGAATGAGCTCGATGCAGCCATTATGGATGGTTCAAACCTGGCTGCAGGTGCTGTTGCCTGTGTCACCGATATAAAGAATCCTATTACGGCAGCCAGAAAAGTTATGACAAATTCTCCGCATGTTATGCTTACAGGAGCTGGCGCATCACAATTTGCTAAAGAACAGGGGCTTGAAATTGTACCTCCATCGTATTTCTACACCGAAAAGCGATTTAATGAACTTCAGGAAATATTAAAAAAAGAGAAGAACGGGACTGTCGGATGCTGTGCTCTTGATAAAAATGGAAACCTTGCTGCGGGGACATCTACTGGTGGAATGCCAAACAAAAGATATAACAGGGTAGGGGACTCTCCGATTATCGGTGCCGGCACTTATGCCAATAACAATACCTGTGCGGTTTCAGGTACTGGACATGGTGAATATTTTATCAGGTGGACAGTGGCGCATGATATATCAGCATTGATGGAATATAAAGGCCTTACTCTCCGGGAAGCATCAGAACTTGTTGTAAATGAAAAGCTTGTAAAAGCAGGTGGAAGTGGTGGAGTTATATCAGTGGATAAATCAGGCAATATTTCAATGCCTTTCAATTCGACTGGTATGTTCAGAGGATTTGCCAGTGCCGACGGGAAGGAAGGGATTTTTATATATAAGAATGAAGGGTTAAAAGAATGAAGGGGAGAATGGGAGAATGTGGAATTTGGAGACTAAGAGACGAAGACACTTAAAGCCGTATTTCTCCGTGAAAAATTCCGTTATACTTTGTGGGAAAGAAATGACAACATAAAAGCGGAAATGTTCCGACATTCCCGCTTTGAAAAATATAATTTAAGAAAATGACTAGTTGAGCCTTACAGTGCCGTAGGATGCAAGCACTTTTACTCTTGCTGACGGATTCTCTTCATTTCCCATGGTTCCGGATACTTCACTTGAGTTGTTCTCGACAATGCGTCTCTGATTTTTAAATTTATCTTCATTGTATTTCAATCCGCCATACGACACTTTAGCTTCGAGCTTATAGCTGGCCGATTCTTCTATTCCCAGCCTGACTCCCATATAATGTGTTTCTACATCGAGCGATTCAAAACCTGCCGGGATCCGATCTATCGAAAACGAGCCATAACTTCCGCTATAGGTAAGTTTTTTTGTAAGTTCCCCGATATTAACTTCTGAATACCCGTTCTCAAGAACCAGATTTTTTATATTATCGATTCTTATGTTATCATATTTACTCACACCAACAATTGAACTGGCTTCACCAAATGAAATCTTGGAATATTTACTGTCTATAAGGATTGCCTGGCTTTTTGTAATCTCCATTTTTCCGACATATCTTTCATTAAGATCGAGCCAGCCTGTTTCGTCGATAGATCCTTTTCCATACGCAAGTACCAGTTTGCTCAGAGGTTTAATATTTCCTCTGGTAAGTTTTCCTGCTGTAAGATTTCCGTATTTGATATCAAGATTCAAAAAGCCATGGAGTTCGTCGATATCTGAATTCCCATATTTATTTGCGAGGGTCAGATCTGTACCAACCGGCATCTTAATATGGTAGTCTATACTGAATTTCCTCGAATCACCCCAACCGGTAAAGTTGAAGTTGTCTTCAATAACAGTTTTTGCTGAAATTACATTGTCTCCTTCAGAAAACCGGACATCAATTAAGTCGAGATATTTCTGAGCTTTTTCTTTATTTGACATATCAACTGTTACTTTAACATCGATAATTATCTGGTTCTTATCCCAACTCTGAATAACCACATCTCCGTACTTGTTGTTTATTTCAAGAGTTTTTGTTCCTGCCGTATACTCCTTATGAAATTCCTTTGTTAGCTCCTGGGCCGATAATGATGCAGAAATTAAAAAGAGTGATATGAAGAAGAACATTCCCTGTTTATAATCTGACTTTTTCATTTTCCTTCTTATTTTGGTTGTCATTCCTGATTGTTTTAAGCTGATTTACTATATAAGACATTACTTCCAGCTTAGTCTGATAATGCTCTATCATTGCGTTTATAATACGTTCATCGTTAGGATTTGCCTTGAGTTCTTTCTGCAGAGATACATAAGTTGAATCCATGCCTTTCATCTCTTTCAGAAGCAGCGCTTTCTGTGCTGGATTATTCTTCAGATCCACATTTACGATTTCACCTTCCATAAGATTTACCTGGTGCACATAATAATTTTCAACCTCTTTATATTGAGGAGAGACCTGTCCAAGTGTCATCCTGCTGCTGCCTGTGCGGATGAAATGATCCCAGGTCCAGAGAGAAGATAAAGTAATAAGCAGTGTAACAACAGCTGCCTTTAACAGGTAAGGGACAATACTCCTTTTAACTGATGTGACCTGAAATCTTTTTTCAAGCTTCCTGTTAAATCTTTCCAGGTGACCGGCCGAAGGTTCAGCATCTTCGAAAAGATCCTTGTTACTCCTGATTATGTCTTCTATATTTTTCATGACTTCTGAATTTTTCATTTTCCTTTTAATTCACTGATGAGTTTCTGTTTTGCTCTTGAAAGCTGTGAACGCGATGTACTGCTGTTGATGGAAAGAATTTCTGCTATTTCATCATGATCGTATCCTTCGAGAAGGTAAAGAGAAAGTATCACTCTGTATCCATCGGGAAGTCTCTCAATTGCATCTTTAACCTCTTCAACTCGAACATCAATCTCCTCATATCTTGCTGAATCTTCACCGCTGTCATCTCTTATACCAACATGTGACTCAATATCTTCAAAGACCGCTTTCCTTTTATTCAGGGCATCCAGTGAACGGTTGACCACTATTTTTTTGAGCCATGCACCGAAACTTACTGTTCCTGAATAAGTATCAATTTTTTCAAAGGCCGCCAGGAAGGATTCCTGCATTATATCTTCGGCTTCCATTGTGTCAGTTACTATTCTCAGACTTGTATTGTACATAGCTTTGTAGTACAACTTGTAGATCTGAAACTGTGCCTTCTGGTCGCCGTTTTTACACCCGTCTAAAAGATCCTGGTGTAGGTTTTTGAATGCCGCTTCTACATTTGACATCTTTATGTAAAGACTAGTTTTTATATGTGTTGCTGCACCCACCATCTATTAATTTTCTAATCAATAGACGTGGTAATATTTCAAATGCTGCACTCATTTTAAGAAATTTTATTTAAAATTTCAGAAAAAGTTAAGGATTATTCCCTGGGTCACTTGCCCGCTTGAATAATTTAGCTCAGAGCCGAACAAACTATGAGGTATGGAAAACACCAGAAGTAGCACAAATGCAGCCAGAGCAGTATAGAGAGGTCTCTCTTTTCTTCTGTTCATTACGACTGCTAAAATCCAGAATATTAATGCAATAAGTGTTTTATTATCGGTCAGATCCCATCCAAAGGGAATTCCTGTCCATAATTCATTAAAGGCATAATACTGAACAATCGGACCCAATATAAAGCCACCGGCAATGAACAGGTATAATGTCCATACTCCATACTTTTTATAAAGGGGGAATCTTATAACACTCATGAGTCCCGCAAGAGTTGAAAACAACATTGCAATAAACATTAAGAGAATATGAGGAATAAGAACGAATGCAGGTACATCGCCTTTGAATCTGATAACTACCGGATTTTCTTTGAGATATGATTTTGTGCCGTTCGAATCGGTAATTTCAATATAATACTGCAGTTTGCCAGCACGAGGCTGTTGCGGAACGTCAGCATAGAATCCGGGATGATTTGTATCTGCTCTGTAAGAAAAGTCAGCAACCTGATATTCACCTTCGGATCTGTATCTTTTAAAGAAAAGCCTGGCCCTTATATTTGAATCGTTCAAATCGAGTCTTACCTCAGATTTTTCATTGAGACTAAGGCTGCGTACCAGCTTTAACTGCTGAATATTCTTATTAACCGTAACATTTATACGCTTCGGATATGTAGGCCCTGTCATTCGTTGATAAACCGCGGCACTAAGTGTTATAACGAATGCCAGAAACCACAATATAAATTTTTTCATTTTTTAAGATATTAAATCTGTTTTTAACCTTAACCTTTTTTACCCCCAAACCCCCCAGGGGGGGCTTAAAATCTTAGCCATTGAAGAATTCACTATCTTAACCTAAACCTCAACCTTATCTATAATTGTATCAGCAAAACCACTTTTTTATCATTCCGTAAAACTTCAACACTGATTGTCTCCCCATGTTTAAGCTGACCTAATCTTGACATATAATCATAAATATTATTAACAGATTTCCCGTTTATGAATTTTATAATATCACCTTTTTGCATCCCGCCAAGTTGAGCAGGTCTGCCTGTATCAACAGCATCAACCCGTAATCCGTTCTTAATAATTCCTGCAAAATCTGGCATGATTCCCAAGGTAACTCCTTTACCTCTGCCGTATTGCACTGTCTGGACTTTCGGACCAGCTTCCTTAAACTCAAGCCGGATCTCAGATGATGCCAGTTCTTTTGACATGCTGAAAATGAGATCAGATATCTCTACCATACCCTTGTAGTTAATTTTTTCCCAGGTGTCGGTTGGCGTATGATAATCCATATGAGCGCCCGTGAAATAAAACAGTACCGGAATATTCTTGCCATAGAAGGAAGAATGGTCCGAAGGACCGTAACCTTCGTTTGATAAAGTAAGTTTAATTATAGAAGTATCGGTTTTTGCATAAACTAGGTCTTTCAAGCCTGCTGCTGTACCAACTCCTCCGATCTCCAGATTATTTGTTTCGTTTAATCTGCCAACCATATCCATATTAATCATAGCATTTACTTTAGTAAGGTTAATACCCGGATCATCGACAAAATGTTTTGAACCCAGTAACCCTTCTTCCTCTCCGCTAAAGGACAGGCATATAATGCTTCTCTTATGACTTCCCTTAGTTTTTGCAAATTTTTCAGCAAGTTCAAGCATCATTGCAACGCCAGAAGCATTGTCGTCAGCACCATGATGAATACCTAATGTGTCGAGTGCCCTGCTTCCGGAACCTGGTCCTCCCATGCCAAGATGATCAAAATGAGCGCCGAGAATAATATATTCATCTTTAAGCTTTGGGTCTTCGCCCGGAAGCAACATCACAACATTTCTTGTATTTGCCAGTTCCCTTACAATTTCAGCTTTACCTTTCACACTAATCTTTGTGGAAAAGGAAAATGGTTTTCTGGTGTCAGTCAGCTTTTTCTCCAGGACGGCTATGGTATTTTCAGATTTTGAAAGAATGTTATCAGCTACCTCTTTCTTTATTCTCAGAACAGGTATATCAACTGAATAACCTTCAGTATTGAGTGGTTCAAAAGCATCCTGCGGATCGAATACCGGGCCAGATACCATCAACACTCCGGACGCTCCCATGTCTTTCGCCAGCAGGGCTTTATCTCTGTCGGCACTGAAAGATATAAAAGGACTTTTGTTATTATCGGGTTCAGGATCACCACGGAGTATCATTACCCATTTACCTTTTACATCGATTCCATCATAGTCATTCCATTTTAAGCTGTCTCCGTTAATATTGAATCCATATCCGGCAAATATAACCTCTGATTCCAGTCCCGCATTCGAACTGAAAGCAAAAGGTGTAAAATCCTTGTCAATATTGAAGTTTACTCCATTTATTAACAGTGAATTATCTTTACCTGGAAGAACTCTTTTAGTCACCTTAAATCTTTGCCATCCATCTCCTGAAAGAGGTGTAAGACCGTAAGAGAAAAGTTTGTTTTTAATATACTCTGCAGCCAGGCTGTCACCGGGCGATCCGGTCAGCCTGCCTTTTAGTGAATCTGAAGCCAGATATTTAATGTGTTCCTGAAGTTCTTTAACAGTGACCTGGCTAATTCCCTGACATGAAAATATAAAGAGAATTATGAGGATAGGAAAGTATCTGGTAAAATTTTTAAAAGGAATATACTTTTTCATAAGAGTGTCTTTCATTATTCAAATAGTTTAAATGCACTTTTAATTAATCCGATAGCTTCCATGAGTTGTATTTCAGTGATTACAAGAGGAGGAGCGAAGCGGATAATATGATTATGTGTAGGTTTAGCAATGAGTCCTTTGTCTTTCATTGCAAGACAAACATCCCAGGCTTCTTTCCCATTCTTAGGTCTTATCACTACTGCATTAAGAAGCCCTTTTCCGCGAACCAGTTCAACCATATCTGATTTAATACTCTGGAATTCTTTACGGAATATTTTGCCAAGGCGTTCAGCATTTTCTGCGAGTTTTTCATTCTTAACAACCTCAAGAGCCGCAATAGCTACTTTGGCTGCAAGCGGATTACCTCCGAATGTAGAGCCATGTTCTCCGGGTTTGATGGTAAGCATTATCTCATCATCAGCAAGTACAGCAGAAACAGGTAAAACACCACCTGATAATGCTTTCCCAAGAATGAGAATATCGGGACGAACTCCTTCATGATCGCATGCAAGCAACTTACCAGTGCGGGCAATTCCTGTCTGGACTTCATCAGCGATAAAAAGAACATTTTTTGATTTGCACAGGTCATATGACTTTTTCAGATAACCCTCATCGGGTACAAAAACTCCGGCTTCACCCTGGATTGGTTCAACAAGAAAACCTGCAACATCAGGATCTCGGAGAGCATTATCAAGAGCTTTCAAATCATTATAGGGTATGATTATGAACCCTGGAGTAAAAGGTCCGTAATCATTCCTGGCGTCGGGATCAGTCGACATGGAAATAATTGAAATAGTACGACCATGGAAATTGCCTTCACAGGCTATTATCTTAGCATTATTTTCCTTAATACCTTTTTTCTTATAGGCCCATTTCCGACAGAGCTTCAAAGCAGTTTCATCAGCCTCGGCACCGGAATTCATTGGCAAAACCTTATCGTATTTAAAATATTTTGTGATATATTCTTCATACTCACCAAGCACCGAATTATAGAATGCCCTTGAAGTGAGAGTGAGCCTGGAAGCCTGATCGGTTAATGCTTTTATAATTGAAGGATGGCAATGGCCCTGATTAACAGCTGAATATGCTGACAGGAAATCAAAATATCTTTTCCCTTCAACATCCCACACAAATGGTCCTTCTCCTCTTTCGAGAACAACAGGAAGAGGATGATAGTTATGAGCACCAAATTTGTCTTCCCGTTTAATATATTCCTGAGTATTCATGTAGTTGATTATTAAATATATAATAAATGATTAAATGTGCATACAATCTTACAAAAGCTTTTTAATATTTCAAAATGATAAAATTCAGTAAAACAGGGTTTTCTTTGAAAATCTAAAAGAGGTACAGCTCCACAGGTTATTAACTTGTAGCGTCAGTGAGTCATTTTGTTATAGTATATCTTTAATTACCACAAAGTAACACAAAGGATTACCCAAAGGTTCACAAAGGATTATTTGTAGTTTTCTTCTTTTTTTAACCACGGAGTGAAGCGGAGTTTTCACGAAGTTGCACTGCTCTCAGTCTCTCAGTCTCTCAGTCTCTCAGTCTCTCAGTCTCTCAGTCTCTTAGTCCCTTAGTCTCCCCTTCACCCTTTCTCCCCGTCATTCCTCAGAAGGTCGGGTCTCAAGAGCTTTGTCCTCTCCTCAGACTTTTCATGCCTCCAGTTTTCGATTTTTGCAGCATGGCCCGAAAGAAGTATCTCCGGTACTTTCCATCCATTAAAATCAGCCGGTCTTGTATATACAGGAGGTGCCAGCAGGTCATCCTGAAAAGAGTCTGAGAGAGCGGATTGTTCATCAGATAAAGCTCCTGGAATGAGCCGGACAATAGCATCAGTAATAGCTGCTGCAGGTAACTCACCTCCTGAAAGGACATAGTCTCCTATTGATATTTCCATTGTTATCAGATAATCTCTAATTCTCTGATCCACTCCTTTATAATGACCCGCAAGAATTATAATATTGTTATTCAGTGAAAGCTGGTTTGCTAATTTCTGATTAAACTTTTCACCATCAGGGGATGTATAGATTATTTCGTCGTATTCTCTCTCACTTTTTAATTTTTCAATAGCTTTGAATACTGGCTCTATCATCATAACCATGCCTGCACCTCCACCGAAGGCATAATCATCAACACTCTTGTATTTATCATTTGTGAAATCCCTGAGATTTATAATATTTATCTCAACCAGTTTTTTCTCCTTTGCTCTTTTAACGATAGAATGGTTAAATGGGCTTTCGAGCAGTTCAGGCTGGACAGTAAGTATATCGATTCTCATTAATAATAATTTTCGTAAAAATACAAAAAACGAAATCCATTAACCGCAAAGGTCACAAAGGTTTTACACAAAGGGCACAAAGAACATGCATAAAAGGTTTTTCCTTTGTGTTCTTTGCGCCTTCTTTGTGTGCTTTGTGGTTAAAAAAGACTCTTCTTGGAACAATTAACTCATAAAACCAGGATTAATTTATTCAATTATATTTACCGGATGAATTGCAGAGAGAATTGCGGAGCCTGTTGTATTGCATTATCAATTTCATCTCCCATACCCGGAATGCCTGATGGCAAGAAGGCAGGAGTAAGGTGCATCAATCTGATGGATGATTACAGATGTGCTGTTTACAACGATCCCGGATATCCCAAAGTATGTGCTGGTTTCAATGCGGAACCGGATTTTTGCGGATCATCTCAGGAGGAAGCGATGAAGATATTGGGCTCGTTAACTGAATAAGTGCCTGTACTTTTTTGGGACCAACCACCTCCCCCCTTCGGGGTAATTATTAAGATAATTTTCCCCTCCTTTTGAAGGAGGGGTTCATACGCCAATTGGCGTATGACGGGGTGGTTGATTTCACAAATTATTCAATTTACTTTCCGGAAGAGTATACAACTTTTCCTGCGGTAATCGTATAATCCACTTTTGTCTTCATTATTTCGTTCTCCGAAATAGTGAGCAGGTCCTTGTCAACAATTACAATATCTGCCAGATAGCCTGTTTTTATCATACCTTTCCGGTTATCCATAAACTGTGAATATGCTGAACCAACAGTATAATACTTTATTGCATCTTCCATTTTGATCTTCTGCTCAGGATGCCATCCCTCACCTTCTTCGCCAAGCCTGTCTTTTCGCGTGACTGAAGCATATAGTCCCTCCATAGGATTAAGTGGCTCAACCTGGTAGTCAGTACCAAATGCCAGAATAGCACCGGCATCCGCAAGACTTTTCCAGGCATATGCCCCTTTTGCCCGTTCCTGACCAATCCGCTTTTCACAGAATTTTTTATCAGATATACAATGTGTTGGTTGCATGGAAGCAATTACACCCAGACTGGCAAACCTGGGAATATCTGTGGGTTGAAGTGTCTGAGCATGTTCAATCCTGTGCCGACTGTCGCGTTTACCATTTACTTTGATTGCTTTTTCAAAAGCATTTAATACCCAGTTGTTACCTTTGTCACCAATAGCATGAACACCTATCTGGAATCCAAGTTTATCAGCCATTAAAACCATTTTTTCAAATACTCCGTATGGCATCATAGAAAGACCTGATGTTGAAGGATTGTCAGTAAATGGTTCAAACATCAGCGCTGTACCGGATCCTATCGTTCCATCCATGAAAGCTTTCAGATATCCGAATCTGATCCAGTTACCTTCTTTCGGATATTTCTTCTCCATTTCAATATATTTTTTCAACAGAACAGTATCAGAAGTGAGCGAACTGCCGATATCGATCCGGCTTGTAAGTTCTCCATTTTTCTGAAGTTTTTCATAAGCTCCGAAATCTGCACTGCCAGGCACCTGAATACTGGTAACTCCGAGTTCTCGGGCTTCTTTTAAAGCAATGAGATATCCCTTCCAGACTCTGGTTGTTTCTTCATCATCTGTCCGTTTATGTTTAACTTCCCCGGTTTTTATTAATCCTTCAGCATTTTCTTTTAAAATCCCGGTAGGTTCACCGGTTACCGGATCCTTCTGTATCACTCCGCCAAAAGGATCAGTTGTGTTTTTCGTAATGCCTGAGGCTTTAAGTACATATGAATTTACAAGAACAGAATGACCGTCAGCCCTGCTTAGTAACACGGGGTTATCAGGTGATACTTTGTCAATAAGTTCTTTTGTCGGCCATTTTTTGTCGATAAACATTTCATGTTCCCAGTGTCCTCCATTGATAAGTTCTCCAGGTCTGGACTTTGCCACCTGGGCTCTGACTTTTTCTGTTATTACAGATGGATCAGTGGTGTAGCGAAGCTCAATATAATCAGGATCAAGAGGCCCGAAATGAACATGAGCATCATTAAACCCCGGAATAACCAGTCTTCCCTTCGCATCAATTACTTTTGTATTTCCCTTTTCTATCATTTCAGATACCTGGGAAGTAGTACCCACTGCAATAATATATTCACCTTTTATTGCAATAGCTTCTGCCG
>Ga0302206_1000876_pt1 | contig 11481 bp, 9 predicted proteins | sample II_Fen_E2_1_FD_194581 | JGI IMG/M metagenome (GOLD analysis project Ga0302206, IMG submission 194581) | Peat permafrost microbial communities from Stordalen Mire near Abisko, Sweden - II_Fen_E2_1 | ecosystem: Environmental > Terrestrial > Soil > Wetlands > Permafrost | place: Sweden: Abisko...
GATTTAGTTCAGGTTTCATCTTCTAAATCAGATATTACCAATTATATCAACTAAAACAAAAAAAGAGGCAGCTACAAAACAAATCAAGTTTAAATGTTAGTCGGACTCATAGGATTCTCAAATTAGGATCAATAATAAGTTTAATAGTAATACCAATTGTTTTGTTACCTGATTTTATATTAATGAGTACTGATTATAATTTTTAAAATGTTGAATAAGAAACTTGTAGTATAGAATTATTTGCTTTTTAAACAGGTGAACAAATAGTGGTACATTAGATTATTATAGTTGTAAATAATTGATTAATAGAGCATCCTGAAGAAAGTTCGGGATGAGGCAGGAAATGAACTGCTTTACGTATTATTCATAATATGTAGTTTACAAGCACTTAAATGAAATTGGAAGAAACGGAAAATGTAAGTTCGAGCCCAGCTGGCCCACCAAGAATATCAGACACTTACAGTTCTAAATTGTGAGTGTCTTTTTTTTACGCCAGGTTTAAGCCAGATTTTGGTGGAAAAACACTTCGTCTTAATAGATTCTATTCACAAACAACCTTAATCCGATGAAAAGCATAAATAAATTGATAATCTTAGTGTTTATCAGGATGTTTATATTTTGCATAGTTTTTACAAAGGATCAAATAAACGATCAACCAGTTATTTTTATTAAGTTGTTGTGAGTCATCCTTTAGCAATACTTCGAATATCAAACTATTGCAGGTTCAAACTATTTAAAATTAAATTTGACTTGTATTATGATTACATTGTAACTTAGATAGGATTATGTTCTTCCCTTATTACTATAAGTAAACTTGTTAATAAAACATACCTCTACCCAATGGATTCTGATTACCAGATATTATGAGATAAGACGAATAAGAAATATTAAATTGAATATTTTACCGGAATTACCAACCTTATTTTGATTTGTATAATAATATCGCTAATAAAACATTTAAAAAAATTGTACAAAAAAGTATCTACTAAAAAATTAAATAAAATGAGTACAAAAATGTTTATTTCAAAGTACGAAGAACAAGTTTATACTATCCTCCGTATTGTTGTTGGATTTCTTTTTCTGTGGCACGGTTCACAAAAGCTTTTCTCATTCCCGCCTGCAGGACAAGTGATACCTCCCTACATAGTATTTATCGCAGGCCCAATAGAGTTCTTTGGAGGCATTCTGGTCATGATAGGTCTTTGGACTCGCTGGACAGCATTTATTTGTAGCGGAGAAATGGCTTATGCTTACTGGTTTATACATGGTACGCATTCTTTACTACCTCTGCATAACGGCGGTGAGTGGGCAATAATTTATTGTTTCATTTTTTTGTTTATTTCCGCTAAGGGTTCCGGAATATTCAGTGTTGACCATATTCTAAAAAAGGGAAGTTAGATACCTGTTTTTAGTGTACATAAACTTGATGTTTTTTATATTGCTGAATGCTGGATATCAGGATTAATAAAATACTGCATAATGATGGATAAGGTGTTGATGGTTTCATTTTATACAAAGGGAACAAAACCATTTACTTTAAACTGAATCCAACCGATGTAATAAAAAGCAAAATTCATAATGGATTACATGTTACATTTAAAATATTACCGGCAAAATACGATAAAAAGGAGAAAGCAATCCAGTTAAATAAAAAGCCAAAACTCTTCATTGTAAATACATCTTCAATTTACAAAATGCACTTACCCAGGCAGAGAAGAAATATAAGCTTCCATCTATGACATTTAAATATGGATTTTAGTTTTTATGGATCCAATAGCTACTGGGAGGGGAAGCAAAAACGACAAGAGCTCTGACACCCTTCCTTCGTCAGGGCAGACTCCCGGCAACTCACATCTTTAGCAAACTTTAAAAGCTTAAATTTGCGTTTATAAATTCCACTCATTTTAAAATTAAAATGTGATTTTTATGAAGAAAACAATATTTTTACTGGGAGGAACAGGTTTTATAGGAGAACAGACACTGCATCATCTTCAATCTGAAAATGATATAGAAGTATTGGCTCTTGCGAGATCTGAGAAATCTGCCAGGAAAATAAAAGTATCAGGAGCAACACCCATACCCGGTGACATGCTGGAACCAGGGGAATGGCAAAAAAAAGTATCTGATGCAGACATTGTAATTCACATCGCACAACCTGAGACCTTTGGAGTAAGGATTACTAAAGCAATTGCGAAAAAGTATGAGGCGACCCGACTTGCAATGGATCAAAATCTTTTCGAAGCCCTTTCCAAAGAGCGTAAAACGAAACTGGTCTATGTAGCTGGAAACTCTTATTATGGCGAGACAGGAATTGGGGAACCAAAAGACGAGAATATGAAGCCCTGTCCAACAGGTTTTGGTCCCTATATTACTAAAGCGGTTAGTAATGCTGAAAGCCTCCATGGGTTCAACAAAGAGGTAATCGTTGCATTTCCCGGCTCGGTATACGGTCAGGGATCATGGTTAAAGCAGTATTTCCTGGATCCGATTTCATTAGGAAAACCAGTTATGCAGTTGCCAGGGCCATCTCATTGGATTTCACCAATCCATGTCGATGATTGCGGCAGGGCACTGGTTCATTTGGCTCTTCGGGTTAAAGCCGGATTAACTAATGAACGTTTTTTCCTGGTAGATGATAAACCGATAACTTACAAAGATATTGCCAAAGGTATAGCAACAATATTGAATAAACCTTTGAAAATAAAAACTATTCCGGGCTTTTTACTTGGGCTATTCGCAGGTCAAATTATAAGAAGCTATATGGAGACCGATTCAAAGTATTCTAATACTAAATTGAAATTAGCTGGCTTTGAGTTCATTTTTCCATCTTTCGAAAAGGGCTTGAAAACATTTCAGTCAGAGTAGGACAATACTTTCAGACATGCATGGAGAAGTATTACTGCCGTGAATATCAATTAAGAAGCAATGCGGGATTTGGCGTTGTTCGAGCGGCAATACCAGAAAAGCCAACCGCTAACAATGAAAATAGTTTATTGCTTTCGATAAATCCAATATACTTACCAAAGATGATAGAAAAACTTCATCCCGATAAACATCATGCAGTAGAAACACTCCACAGGTCTATTGTAAAAACCGTCAGTTACAGGGTTGTTATCTTAATCCTCGACTTTACCGCAATCTATCTATTTACCGGGAAAATAAAGATAGCTTTGGGTTTTATGATTGTGAGCAATATCTATACTACACTTGGCTATTTTATTCATGAGAGAATTTGGGATAGAATAAAATGGGGTAAAATAATTTATAAAAAAGTTGGTGACTAATGAATTAACATGATCTTAAAAGATTTGCAGAAAATGTGTGAATCTTGTAACTTTTTTCAGAAGTAGTGTAACATCTATTAGATTAAAGTTCCACAACTTTAAAGTTTAAATTTCATAAAAACATAAATTAAAAAGGAATACTATGAAAGGGAGTAAAAAGTTACTATTAGTCTTGAATTCGCTTCTGGCAGACGAACTCACTGCTGTAAACCAGTATATGGTTCATTCTGAAATGTGTGAAAACTGGGGTTACAATAAACTTCATACGGCAATAAGGAAACAGGCAATGGATGAAATGCATCATGCAGAGTGGCTTATTGAGCGTATCATTTTTTTTGAAGGTGCACCAACGGTATCAAAACTTAATCCTATTAAGATTGGTAAAACTGTTTCTGAAATGATCAGTAATGACGATAAGGATGAACTTGAAGCTGTTCGCGCTTATAATGAGGCAATAAAGCTCGCCCGGGAAGTTGATGATCAGGGCTCTGTTGACCTGCTGACCAAGATACTTAAAATGGAAGAAGGTCATGTTGATTGGGCAGAAATACAGCAGGCACAGATTGAGCAAATGGGTATGGAGAATTATCTGGTTAATCAGACTGAAAGTACGGTAAGTTGATTCTTCATCTTTTTATTAAAAGAATTCCAGGAGGCCCTGCCGTCCGGCAAAAATCGGGAGAACAAACATTACATCTTATTACCAATAAAACGACGAAGCGTCCAGCGGAAAAGAATTGCATTATATTTAAATGCTTTGTGCACTCCTATTTGTTCTGGAGCTCATTTTGAAACTTAACAGAACCAGAGTGTAAGAATCAATAATGTAAAATATCTGTATGAAGTTTAATAGAAGGGGATAAAAATGGAAAAAATAATTCTGACAGGACATTCAACTATTGATGGAGCAGGTGTTAAGTTGTTTAGAGTTTTCGCTAATGATAATACGAAACTTACAGACCCTTTCCTGCTCCTGGATAATTTTGGCTCTGACAGGCCGGAAGATTATATTCGTGGATTTCCCTGGCATCCGCATAGAGGTATAGAAACAGTTACCTACATGCTTGATGGAAAGGTTGAACATGAAGACACCATGGGAAATAAGGGAGTAATAAGCTCAGGCGATATTCAATGGATGACCGCGGGTGGTGGCATACTTCACCAGGAGATGCCAAAGGAACAGAAAGGCATGATGCAGGGGATGCAATTATGGGTCAACTTACCATCAGGGAATAAAATGATGGCCCCAAGATACAGGGGGATTACAAGTCGGGAGATTCCTGTAATAAAAATGGAAGGCATTGAGATCAAAGTTATTTCCGGCACATATGGTGATAAAAAAGGTCCGGTTAAAGACTTGATAGTTGATGTAGAATATTTAGATGTTTTATTGGATAAAGGAAAGGCAATAACTTATGATATAAAAAAAGGTTATACTACCTTTTGTTATCTGGTTGAAGGAAAAGGCGATTTTGAAGGCAGCATTGTAGAAAAGAAACAATTGATCTTATTTAAAGATGCTGCGAATATCACCGTGAAAGCAAAAGAAAATTTACGGTTCATACTGGTCTCCGGAATGCCTATTAATGAGCCAATTGCCTGGGGTGGACCGATCGTAATGAACACTCAGGAAGAGTTGCGGATCGCGTTCGACGAACTTGACCATGGTACATTCATAAAGACCGGTAGATGAATTCTTGTTTTATATTACTAAACATTTTTTGCTTTTTATCTGATTGTTGCCCGTTAGCTTTCCATTCATCAGGAAAAGAGAAATTCCGGAAGTCATCTATAAAATTTGAAAAATGAACAATTCTTATGACACAATACCTGGAATGTTCAGAGGTTGTATCCTTAAACTTATTATGTATAACTAAATTAAAATAACAATTTATGAACTACAGGGTAGAAAAAGACACGATGGGAGAGGTCCAGGTACCTGTGGATAAATATTGGGGAGCTCAAACTCAACGATCCATAATGAATTTTCCAATTGGTCCGGCCGCATCTATGCCAATTGAAATTATTCATGCGTTTGGTTATTTGAAAAAGGCTGCTGCCATAACAAACAATTGGCTGTTAACTTAATGAAAATAGCAAACGATATCAGAATGTCGGCCTCGGGTCCACGGTCGGGAATTGGAGAGTTATCTATCCCATCCAATGAACCTGGTTCATCCATCATGCCCGGAAAAGCAAATCCGACTCAGACAGAAGCATTGACAATGGTCTGTGCACAGATTATGGGTAACGACACAACCATTTCGGTTGCCGGCTCAAATGGACACTTCGAACTTAATGTTTTCAAACCGGTAATGATAAGCGCTTTATTACAATCGGCTACGCTTATTGCAGATGCCTGTAAAGCATTCAGTGATTATTGTGTGGTTGGAATTGAACCTAATCTGAAACGAATTGAAGAGAACCTCAAAAATTCATTAATGCTGGTGACTGCATTAAACATTCATATCGGTTATGAAAATGCTACAATAATTGTCAAAAAAGCCTATGTGCAAAAGCCGGACACATTGACCACATTTAGCCGGTCATATCATTAACATCATAATTAATTGAGAAACTTGCGCATAGCTCCTGCTTTGGATAGTCAATCATCTCCGGTAAAAGGTGGTAATGGGCGCTGGCTTTTCCGGTTTCAATGATATTATATTCGAAATATATTCATAACAAAACAAATTTAAATAGAAATTCAGGTACGCTAAGATATTTTTTTAGTTTTTTTTAATTAAATTTACTTTTGTTTTGTTTCGTTTTGTTTTTTTATTTATTATTGCACTTATTAAAGGACGAATTAACAAACCTTACTTATGAAAAAACTATACCTGTACTTATTTTTTATTATGCTTGCCCCGGTTTTACTGGAAGGTCAAACTAAAAACATGAGAACTATTGAGGGTACAATCACCAATAAGATGACCAATGAAAAGCTTGTTGGAGTAAGTATTGTAGTCCCTGGTACTACCAGAGGTGTTACAACCAATATTGACGGACGCTATTCAATAGATGTCCAGCTCAGGGATTCTCTGCTGCAATTTTCGTTTATAGGATACTTAACACAGGTTATTCAAATTAAAAATCAAACTAAAATTAATGTAACCCTGGGTGAAGACACAAAAAATCTTGACGAAGTAATTGTAGTGGGTTACGGGACTCAGAAGAAAAGTGATCTGACCGGCTCTATTTCAACTGTAAATATAAAAGAGCTGAGTCAAAGGAACGTAAGCTCCGTCAGTCAGGCTCTACAAGGCCAGGTTGCAGGAGTTGATGTTAGTTCCAGTTCCGGGACTCCGGGAGCTGGAGTTACAATCAGGATACGTGGTATCGGAACCATAAATAATTCTGACCCGCTATTTGTTGTTGACGGTATGATGGTTAATGACATCGATTTTGTTAACCCGAATGATATAGAATCGATGCAGGTATTGAAAGATGCTTCAGCCACTGCTATTTATGGTTCAAGAGGTGCAAATGGCGTCATCATTCTGACAACCAAGAAAGGCACCAAAGGAGATGCTGTAATTAATTTCTCTTCATATTATGGTGTACAAAATGCATGGCGTTCTTCGAATGTTATGGATGGTCCGACATGGGCGTATTTAAGAAACGAAGCTTTGATTGCCAAGGGTTATGCGCCGATAGTTCCGGATCCTTCAATACTACCGACAACCAATTGGTTTAAAGAGATTTCAAATGAAAATGCTGCTATTTCAAATGTTGACCTTTCTATTTCAGGAGGTGGTGAAAAAGGCAATTACTTTTTAAGCGTTAACAAGTTTGATCAGGAAGGTATTATTAAAAAGACCAGTTACAACAGACTCACACTTCGCAGTAACTCAACTCTCGATGTTAAACCATGGTTAAAAGTAGGTGAAAATATCACCCTTATTAAAACAACCAGCCGTATGCCACCTCCAAGTGATGAGTGGACAGGTCCCCTGCTGACAGCTTTGGTCAGGGACCCGGCAACTGCGGTCAGAAATGCAGATGGCTCTTTCACAAAAAGTATATATAACGACACTTTTAACCCGGCTGCCACAATTGAATATTATGATAACGAAAATATTACATATAGAACATTAGGTAATGTATTCGCCGATATAACCTTACTAAAAGGATTAGTGTTCAAAACAGATTATTCATTTGAATACACCTATAGTGATGCCAGAGACTATATCCCGGTATATTATGTGTTTAACGCACAGCAAAATGCAATAAGTTCATTAAGCGATTACTATGGAAAGAATTATATTCTGCAATGGACAAATACATTGAATTATGAAAAGAAATTTGGTAACCATTCTATTTCAGTATTAGCTGGAACTGAAAGTTTTACTGATAATTACAAGGCGAGTGGCATTGCAGTAAGCGGTTTGCCTAAAGACTTCGATGCTATCACCATAGATAACGCTTCCGGTAACAATTCAGCCAGGGTTAATGGATCCTACTCTCAAACGCGTCAGTATTCATTTTTGGCAAGGTTAAACTATAGCTATCAGGATAAGTATTTATTAACTTCCAATTTCCGGACAGACGGTTCATCGAAGTTCATCAGAGGAAAAAGATGGGATTATTTCCCTTCATTCTCTCTTGGATGGAAAATTTCTGAAGAGCCTTTCCTGAAATCCTTTGATTTTATAAACAGTCTTAAATTAAGAGCTGGTTGGGGCCAGATTGGTAACCAGGGAAGTGTCGGTTCTTATGATTATTTAACTACCGCAAGCTCGGGTTCTGACTATATATGGGGAGGTGTACTACATCCCGGTTACTCTTTCCCTGGTGTGGGGAATCCGGAACTGAGGTGGGAAAAAACAACAACTACAAACTTCGGTGTTGATTTTAGTGTACTCAATAGTAAACTATCAGGTACAATAGAATATTATATAAGAAACACAACCGGGATGTTACTGCAGGTTCCAACTCCGGGGCAAACCGGAATTCAAAATAGTCCGTATCAAAATGCCGGTGAAATGAAGAATTCAGGCATTGAACTCTCTTTAGAGTATAGAAATATGGATCACGCCTTCACCTACTCTTTTGGCGGAAATTTCAGTACAATAAAAAATAAGGTTGTAAGTCTGGGTGTAATACAGGGTTTTATTTCCAGCGCCTCATTTGCCAATATGGCTTTTTTGGAGAGAACTTATTCCGGTGCACCTATAGCTCAGTTTTACGGATACAAAACAGATGGCTTGTTCCAGAATCAGGCAGAAATTGATGCACAAACAGCTCAAAAAAATGTGGCTCCAGGCGATATAAGATATGTTGATGCCGATAAGAATGGTGAACTGGATGTAGTGAAGCTTGGAAGCCCGCTGCCAAAATTTACCTATTCCTTTAATGTAAACTTATCATATAAAGGTTTTGATTTAAGTACAACATTTCAGGGTGTTTATGGCAATAAGCTTTTTAACGGACCTGCCATATATACTAAATCCTCAACCGCAGCCTGGAACCTTTCAAGGGATATGATTAACCGTTGGGTTGGTGAAGGTACTCAAACCGATGCCCGCTATCCTCGTATGGCTGCAAATGATGTTAATAACGGATATATCTCCGATCGTTTTATTGAAGACGGATCCTATTTCAGGATTAAAACACTTCAATTAGGATATAGTCTGAATAAGAACCTGACATCCAGAATGCATTTAAGTAATTTGCGTATATATTTAAATGCACAGAACCTCCTGACCTTTACCAAATATACAGGCCTCGATCCTGAGATTGGTATTAACGGACCTCTTGAAATAGGTGTTGACCGTGGAGTTTATCCTCAGGGCAGAGCTTATAGCTTAGGTTTGAATGTTACTTTTTAATTATTCAATAGTAAAAACTTAAGTCAATGAAAAAAATATATTCTTATAGCGTAATTGTTGTTTGTTTATTACTGGGTCTACAGGCCTGCAAGCCGGATAAATTTTTAGATACACCGGTGCCAAGTATCACTGATGCGACTTTCTTTGAAAGTGATGCTGCAGCATTATCGGTATTACCTGGCGTATATGACCCTGCAGGATGGGGTAATTATTCTCAATACCTTCAATGGGCTATTGGCGATGTTGTCTCAGACGATGCAGTAAAAGGTGGCGGAGGTGATGGCGATCAGCCTCAGATGTACGATCTGGAGCATTTTCAGGCATCAGAACAGACCGCGGTACTTGAATCTGTATGGTCCGACCTTTATGTAGGGATAAATCGTGCCAACAAGCTTATTACCGGAGTTACTGATAATAGTAAAATAAGCGCTGATGTTCAGAAACGCCTTATTGCAGAGTCAAAGTTTTTGAGGGCTTATTATACATTCTGTCTGGTAAGAATATTTGGAGGAGTACCAATAGTAGATCATATCTTAATACCTTCAGAATATACTAATCCCAGAAATACAATAGAAGAATGCTGGGCATTCATAGAAAGTGACCTTAAGGCAGCAATGCCTGATTTGCCTCTGAAAAGCGCGATGCCAGCTGAAGATTTAGGCCGCGCAACATGGGGATCTGCAGCTGCACTTTTAACAAAAGCATATATTTACCAGGAAAAATGGACTGAGGCTGATGCTTTGGCAACACAAATTATCGCTTCAAAAGAATATCGCTTACAACCAAACTATGGTGATCTTTTTATTGTTGAAACCGATAATGGTATGGAATCTATTTTCGATATTCAAAGAAAAGTTTTCCCTAATGCTCCCTATGATATGGGCGAGGCAACCTATGCCGAGATTTATCAGGAATCACGCTGGGATGGTATTGGATGGGGATTCGATCAACCTACACAGGATTTTTATAATGAATTCGAAACGGGTGATATTCGCAGAAAATGGACAATAATTTCTGATGGCGATACCCTATGGAAAGGCACACCTGATGAAACAATTATTTATACCCGGCAAGACCCGGTTCACAATCCTGATGCAATTACCGGATATAATAAACGTAAAATACAGCTTCCCGCAAGTAAAAGAGGTGAGTTACCCGATCAGTCACCTTTGAATACCAGGGAGATTCGCTATGCTGAGGTATTTCTCTGGCAGGCAGAGGCAAGAGCCCATGCAGGTGGTGATTGGAAATCACCTTTAGATAGTGTCCGGTTCAGGGTTAACATGGGCCACACTACAATTTCTGACCCTCTTGCTGCAGTTTACCATGAGCGCAGGGTTGAACTTGGACTGGAAAGTCATCGATATTGGGACCTCGTCCGTACCGGTCGTGGAAACCTGATGGCTGGCTATACGGATAATAAACGCTATTTTCCAATACCTCGTATTCAAAGAGACCTGAACCCCAACCTTACTAAAAATCCTTATTAGAGTCATCATTAATTTATGACATATTATCTGTGAAAATTAGAGCAACTTTTTATAAAGATATTTAATTATGAAAAAAACAGTATTTACAATAATAACAGGATTAACATTGATATTCTTATTTTCCTGTGAACCGCAAGCCGATAAAATCGGGGCAATTGCTCCCCCTCCATCTAACGCCAGTATTGTCATTGACGCTACTGATCCTTTTAATCCATATTTTAGCGCTAAGGCAGATAATGGTTTTATTTGCTACTGGGATTTTGGAAATGGACAGAAGCTCGTGGGGCCACAGAAGGTTTCCTCTTATTATCCTTTTCCAAACGCCTATAATGTATCATGCAATATTTATGGTGAAGGCGGACAAGGACCAGTAAAGGCTGAAACCACCTTTACCGTTACAACAACAGATCCAACAGTTGTAGATAAACCAATCTTTAAGGAACTAACCGGAGGCGGAGCAGGAAGAACCTGGGTCTACAATACTGATCCTGCCACCGGAATACCTGATTATTCCTACCAAACCACAAATGACTTGGCAGATTATCCTGATAACTGGATGCCTAGTGCCAGCTGGGGACAATGTACCCGGATTACCCCTGACATTAATGGAGAAATGGTATTTGACTTTAATGGAGGGAGCATCAATTATACCTACCATCATGTCGCCGGTGATGAAGGCGTAAAAGGTACATTTGTTGTAAATGGCGCTGATAAGACCATTACGATTGTTAATCCATATATTTTGGATTACGCTATCGATTGTACGAATTCAGCTGCCACTGCTACCGGTGTTTTCGAAATAAAACTTCTTACAGATGATTTAATGGTACTATGGCAGGATCAGAAAGATGGTGGAACTGGTTGGGGATGGAGCTT
>Ga0302206_1000878_pt1 | contig 11471 bp, 6 predicted proteins | sample II_Fen_E2_1_FD_194581 | JGI IMG/M metagenome (GOLD analysis project Ga0302206, IMG submission 194581) | Peat permafrost microbial communities from Stordalen Mire near Abisko, Sweden - II_Fen_E2_1 | ecosystem: Environmental > Terrestrial > Soil > Wetlands > Permafrost | place: Sweden: Abisko...
TTTGCAGAGCTCTTCAATTACTTTGTCGAATATTTTTTTAGTAAAGTCAAGTTCTCCAACCTCGCATGTTACAGGAACCATTAATTCAGGGTAAGGTTTCTTTCCTTCTTTCGTAAGTTCCAAAGAAGATTCGAGCATAGCGCGGATCTGCATTTCTGTTACTTCAGGATAGGTAATTCCAAGACGGACTCCACGGTGTCCCATCATCGGGTTTGATTCGTGCAGAGCCTCGCCACGTTTTGCGACATCTTCTTTTTTAATACCAAGTGCTTTTGCCAGTTCTTCCTGTTTTTCCGCACCCTGAGGCACAAACTCATGGAGGGGAGGATCGAGAAGTCTGAAAGTAACTGGAAGACCGTCCATTGCGGTCATAGTCTCTTTCATATCCTTTTTAACAAATGAGAAGAGTTCGTCAAGTGCTTTCCGGCGTTCAGTTTCATTTGCACTAAGAATCATCTTGCGGAGAATGAAAAGAGGTTGTTCCGAACCTTTACCATAAAACATATGCTCTGTGCGGAAGAGACCAATACCTTCTGCGCCATAATTACGGGCAATAACAGCATCTTCAGGGGTTTCAGCATTTGTACGGACACCCATTTTACGATACTTGTCAACAATAGTCATGAATTCCTTGAAACGTGGGTTTTCTGTAGCATCCATAAGCGCAACAGCGCCTGTATAGACGTTTCCTTTGGTCCCGTTCAGTGTAAGGATATCACCTTCTTTAATAACTATATCTGAACCTGTAATTTTAGCGATCTTTTTTGCAGCGTCCACATGGAGTGCTCCTGCACCGACGATACAACATTTGCCCCAGCCACGTGCAACGAGTGCAGCATGAGATGTCATACCACCACGAGCAGTGAGAATACCTTCAGCAGCACGCATACCTTCAACGTCCTCAGGATTAGTTTCTTCGCGGACAAGAATGACTTTCTCGCCTTTACGGAGCCATGCTACAGCGTCTTCAGCATTGAAAACAACTTTACCTACTGCTGCACCAGGACCCGCTGGCAATCCTCTTACTACTGCTTTAACTTTCTTTTCAGCAGTCGGATCGCAAATAGGATGGAGAAGTTCATCGAGCTGGACAGGATCGACTCTCATCACAACTGTTTTTTCCTCAATAAGTTTTTCGTGAAGCATATCCATTGCCATGTTAAGTGCGGCAGTACCTGTTCTTTTTCCTGTACGGCACTGAAGCATATAAAGAGTACCTTCCTGTATTGTGAATTCTATATCAAGCATATCGTGGAATGACTTCTCAAGGATATTGCGGATATCCCAGAGCTCCTTGTATGTACCTGGCATTGCTTCCTGCATACTGTGGAGATGCTGATTCTGATCGTTTTTTGTGTCGTCATTCAGAGGACTGGGGGTACGGATACCAGCCACAACATCTTCTCCCTGTGCATTCACCAGCCACTCACCATAGAAAAGGTTTTCGCCGGTTGCAGGGTTACGTGTAAATGCAACACCTGTTGCAGATGTATCACCCATATTTCCAAATACCATTGCCTGTACGTTAACAGCTGTACCCCAATCATCAGGAATACCTTCAATACGACGGTAAGAGACAGCTTTTTTACCATTCCAGCTTTTGAAAACAGCTTTAATACTGCCTTCGAGTTGTTCTTTTGCATCATCAGGGAATGGTTTTCCGAGCGCACTTTTAACTATTTTTTTAAACTCTTCCGAAAGAAGTTTCAGTTCATCAGCTGAAATTTCTGTATCGGATTTATAACCTTTCTGTTTCTTGAATTCGTCAAGTTTTTCATCAAGCTGTTTACGGATTCCTTTGCCTTCACCCAGGTCAATTCCTTCGGCTTTTTCCATAACAACATCGGCATACATCATAATAAGACGACGGTATGAATCCCATACAAAACGCGGGTTGTTGGTCTTTTTAAGAAAACCCGGTATCGTTGCTGAACAAAGGCCGATATTCAGGACTGTATCCATCATACCCGGCATTGAACTGCGGGCGCCTGAACGACATGATACCAACAAAGCATTTTCCGGATCACCGTACTTCATATTCATTGTTTCTTCTGTCTTCTTCATAGCTGCCCATACTTCAGGCATAAGTTCTGCCGGAAGAGTACAATTATTTTTGTAGTACTCATTACAGGCTTCAGTTGTTATAGTAAATCCTGCAGGTACCGGTAACCCTAGCAGACACATTTCAGCAAGGTTGGCACCTTTACCTCCAAGGAGGTTTTTCATGTCGGTTTTACCCTCTGCTGTTTTCTTTCCGAAGGAGTAGACTCTTTTAACTTGTGACATAATTTTATTGATTTGAGATAAGGTTTAATTATTGTTTTTGCAAAATTAGCCGCAAAGTTAATGTAAAAAATTGAATTTCTGAAGGATTTTCTCTGTGTAACTCGGAGTCTTCTCTGTGTCACTATGTGTTAGTTCTTTTTTGTTACACAGAGGGCCACTGAGGTGTCACAACTTGTCCCGCACAGCGGGAGAGAACCACAGAGAACTGAGATAAATTATTCTTTAATGATCTTATAATCACCTTTTTCATTATACAATTAATTATTTTATGATAAGAAATGTAGGTTTTAGGCTCTTGGGTGGAACATAATAAGTGTATCGCGCAAAAAGCTCCTGTCGATATGAGTATAGATCTCAGTGGTAAGTATAGATTCATGTCCCAGCATTTCCTGAACAGCCCGCAGATCAGCACCTGCTTCGATCATATGTGTTGCGAATGAGTGCCTGAATGTATGAGGACTGATATTCTTTCTGATTCCTGCTTTGGCTGCCAGGTCCTTAATTATAGTGAAAATCATTGCTCTGGTAAGCCGGCTTCCTCGCCGGTTAAGAAAAAGGATATTCTGATCTTTGATCACGGGAAGCTGGTTCCTGTCTTGTTTATAAATGTCTATCTCCTTTAAAGCTTTACTGCTGACGGGTACCAGTCTCTGTTTATTACCTTTTCCTGTTACAACGACAAATTCTTCATTATAATGTATATCGGTAAGACGGAGATTGACAAGTTCCGAAACCCTCAGTCCACAACCATACAGTGTTTCAATAATAGCTCTATTCCTGTGCCCTTCCGGTTTACTGAGATCAATCTCACTTATTATCCTGTCAATTTCACTTACAGACAATACTTCGGGAAGCTTAAGCCCTATTTTTGGTGATTCTATAAGTGAAGCAGGATTTTCATCAATTTCTCCTTCAATAAGAAGATATCTGAAAAATGCTCTTACGCCTGAAAGAACTCTAGATTGAGTTCTTGTATTGGTATTGTTGCTGCCATACCATGTGAGAAACCCTTTGAGATCTGAATAAGTCACATTGGCTGGTGAAATGTCAATTGAAGCTTCTTTAAAATATTTTTCAAGCTTAAAAATATCATTCAGGTAGGCTTCCACACTATTGTCCGACAGAGATTTCTCCAGCCTCAGGTAGGTTTCAAAATTTCTGAATGATTGCTTCCAGGTGAGGCTCATTTTTTTAAACTTACAAGACTAAATATCATATAAAAGTACTTAAAAAATACTCTACTTAGCCACGAATGTGGCTTTATATGAATAACCCCTGGCGTCAGCCAGGGGTAGATGACTTCTCCTTTGTTCTAAAGCCCTGAGAGGGCGAAATATATTAAGAGGGCAAGATTTGACTATATGACTGTAAATTACTTATATTCAGCTCCTTCAGAGCTGGAAAGGGATAAATCCTCTATAACCCCCGGCTGGCGCCGGGGGTTATTCACATATGGCTCTTTCAGAGCCAACTAAATTATAAATTCATATTATCATTACTATGAAAGAAGGTAGGTTTATTAACAAGATAATTAATTATCGGTACTCAGAATATTTTTGACTATTTTTACCCTGATATTAAAACTCCGGTCAGTAATACCTTTGTGACCCTTAGTGATATCCTTTGTGTACCTTTGTGGTAAGACATAATTCATTTAACTACAATGGATCACTGAGTAAGTCTCCAAGAATCACAAAGGAAAAGAGATCAAATTTTAACTCCTTATGCATATAGAAATTATTAATGGTCCCAATCTGAATCTTCTAGGCAAAAGAGAACCTGAAAAGTACGGGCTTTCTTCTTTTGAAGATTATCTTTTGGTTCTTGAATCGCGTTATCCGTCAATTGACTTCAAATATTATCAGTCGAATACGGAGGGTGAGATAATCAATGAAATTCATAAATCAGGCTTTTCATCTGATGGAATAATTCTTAATGCAGGTGGTTACACTCATACTTCAGTGGCAATTACTGATGCAATTGCAGCAGTAAAAGCACCTGTGATCGAAGTTCATATTACCAATATCTCAGCAAGGGAGGAATTCCGTCATACCAGTCTCATCGGAAGGAATTGTTCAGGCAGTATATCCGGGTTTGGCCTTGATAGTTACAGGCTGGCGGTAGAGGCCCTGATCGAAATAGTCAAATCAAATAAGAAATAATTTATGGACACCAAAAAGACAAAGATTGTAGCAACTATTTCAGATAAAAACTGTGAACCGGCTTTTATTAAGGAACTATATGAGGCCGGAATGAATATAATAAGGATCAACTCGGCACATCTTGATATTGAAGGAGCTCTAAGGATAATTAAAAACACTCGTGAAATCTCAGATAAAATCGCCATTATATTAGATACAAAAGGTCCTGAAATCCGCACCACTATTTGCGATGCGCCAATTCCTTTAAAAAAAGGGGCAACAATAAATATAATCGGAGATCCCGGAAAAAAGAGCTCACCTGAAGCCATATATGTTACTTATAAATCTTTTTCTGCAGATATTCCTCTTGGATCACTTATTCTGATGGATGACGGCGAATTAGAGCTCAGGGTTCTGAGAAAGCATGGAGAAGCTCTGGAATGTACGATTGAAAATGATGGTATGCTCTCATCAAGAAAGAGTGTTAACATTCCCAGCGTTAAGATTCAACTCCCTTCCCTTACTGATAAGGATAGAGCTTTTATTGAAATGGCTGCTAAGCACAATGTTGATTTTATCGCTCATTCATTTGTACGTTCAAAGCAGGATGTGCTTGATGTAAAGGCTGTGCTTAAATCTTTCAACAGCGACATTAAGATAATAGCGAAGATTGAAAACCAGGAAGGTGTTGAAAACCTTGATGATATCCTCGATCATGTTTATGGTATAATGGTTGCCCGGGGGGATCTTGCGATTGAGATTCCATATGAAAAGATCCCTGTCATTCAGAAGATGATAATTAATAAATGCATTATAAGCAGGAAACCGGTTATTGTTGCAACGCAGATGCTCCATTCCATGATTACCAATCCACGGCCAACAAGGGCAGAAGTCAGCGATATCGCCAGTGCAATTTATTCACAGACAGATGCAATAATGCTAAGTGGAGAAACCGCCAATGGAAAATATCCTGTGGAAGCTGTAAAAACAATGACCAAAGTGGCTTTGGAAATTGAGAAGAACAAGGAAAAATTTCTTGACATCCCATATCTGAATGTTACCGGTGAAATATCCGCTTACCTGTCTAAAGTTGCAGTTAAGACTGCCTTCAGGATAGGAGCCAGAGGAATTATTGCCGATACCACAGGAGGAAGAACTATCAGGGACATGGCTTCATACAGAGGCAGCAATCTGATCCTTGCTCAATGCTATCTGGAAAGTACAATGAGAGAACTGGCGTTGTCGTACGGCGTTTACGGAAGTTTCCAGGAAAGAAAAAAATCAGTCGATGAGTTTATTCATATCGCTTTGAAAAATCTCATTAAGACACATAATCTTAAAAGCGATGATATAGTAGTTGTTCTTGCAGGAAACTTTTCAGGAGGGTCCGGATTTTCATTTATTGAGGTTGGATCGGTACAGTATCTTAAAGATCGTGTCAGCATTAAAGATTAGTAAATAATTGGTCTGATTTTTGATGTATAAATCGGGCCCGAAACTGAAGTATAATGTTAAAAACCCTGTTTTTTTCAATATGGTTTTTTCTTCATCCGGTACATGTAACACTAACCAGCATTGATTATGTCCCGGAAATAGATTCTTTTAAAGTATTTGTCAGGATGTATTTCGATGATTTTCTGCGTGATTATAAATTAGGCGGGACTGAAATCAGGGATAAGGATTTTTCAACAACTGACGCTTCATCCATTAATAAAATGCAGAGATATCTTGCTGAAAAGGTTATAATTAAAGTTAATGAAAAACAGCTATCAGGAAAAATTCAGAATATAAATCTGGCTGATAATGAGATCAGTATGAATCTTGAATTTGGTGCAAGTAAAAGACCCAGAACTATTTCAGTAAAAAACCTGATAATGACCCGGCTATACGGAGACATGTCAAATATGATACTCGTAAAGATCAATGATTTTGAAGAAGGAGTCAAATTGACTTCCGACATAACAGAACAGACGTTTAAAATAAAATAAACTCAGGCGTGAAAAATACTATCTCTAAGAAATTTTTTATTGTCGTTCTGGTATCATTTTGTTTTGCCAGATTGAATGCAACCCATAACAGGGCTGGCGAGATAACGTATGTACAGATTTCGGACCTTACTTATGAGATCACGATAACTACTTTTACATATACGTTAAGCTTAGCAGACCGACCAACACTCGATGTTGAATGGGGAGACAATTCTATTTCGACCGCCCCCAGAATTAGTATGTTGACCCTTCCTAATTTCTACAGGAGGAATGTCTACAAAAAAATTCATACTTTTCCAGGTCCCGGAATATACAAAATTGTGGTACAGGACCCAAACAGGAATGCCGGAGTACTGAATATTCCCAATTCGGTAAATGTGGTTTTTTCCATCTCAACAATTCTCACAGTTAATCCGGCTATGGGGCGCGATAACACCCCTGTTCTGCTTAATCCGCCATATGACAAAGCAGCTTATCATTACTTATTCATTCATAATCCTTCAGCATTTGATCCTGACGGAGATAGCCTGTCATATAAACTCACTGTCTGCACTCGCGAGGATGGCAAACCAATTGTTGGTTATACCTTACCACCGGCAACTCGCTCAATACGAGTCGATTCTATTAGTGGTGACCTCATCTGGGATACTCCGGCTGATACCGGAAAATTTAATGTTGCCATGGATATTGAGGAATGGCGAAACGGGAAGAAGATAGGAATTGTGGAACGTGATATGCAGATTGAAGTTTATAATACAAATAATAAACCTCCGGTAAACGGCCCATTGAAAGACTATTGTGTTGAGGCAGGAGATTCAATTAATTTTCTTTATACGGCTACTGATCCAAATAAAGATTTCCTGACACTGCACTCTACTTCGGGCGTCTACACTCTTGCTTCCTGTCCGGCCCAGTTTACAAAAGTGGATTCTGTTGCGGGATTTGCGTCATCAAGGTTCAGATGGAAAACTTGTTTTGAAGCTGTGAGGAAACAGCCTTACAATGTGATTTTTAAAGCGGACGACTCTAATGCAGATGTAAGACTGTCAGCGATAAGTAATATAAATATCAGAGTTCTTGGTCCTGCTCCGCATCTCCTTAATGCAGTACCGGTAGGTAAATCAATCGGGTTGAGCTGGTCGGCTTACCCTTCGAATGTGATCGCAGGATTCAGCATCTACCGCAGGGATGGTGCTTCTACTTTCAAACCCGATTCATGCACTGCAGGCATCCCTTCATCCTCTGGTTTTGTAAAAGTAGGATATATCGGAGGCAGTACAACAACATCATTTTCAGATAACGATAACGGACAAGGATTGCAATTCGGCAAGGAATATACTTACAGAATTGTTGCTGTATTTCCTAATGGAACCGAGAGCAAGGCTTCGAATGAGATTACTTCCACACTTGTCTCAGGATTACCAATAATCAAAAATGTAAGTGTAAAAAACACTGATGCTGTAAGCGGTTCAATTTTCCTTGCATGGAAAAAACCACAAAAGCTCGATACGATCCCTGCGACGGGTCCATACGAATATCTGATTTACAGGGCTCCCGGAGTTGGGGGTACAAACTTTGTCCAGATTCATTCGATTCAAACAACCGATCTTAACGACACTACATATCTTGACCCTTCAATAAATACTTCAATTGATGGTTACATTTACAGGATCGAATTGTGGAATAATGCTGTAGGAAAAAGATTCCTTATCGGCGACCCGGGTTACGCATCATCTGTTTTTCTCGCAACTGCCCCGGGAGATAAAAAAGTACGGTTCACTATCACCCGCAATGTTCCATGGATAAATACAAGGTACGATTTCTTCAGACTTAACAATGCTACAAGCGTTTATGATTCCATTGGATCAACGAATCAGCTTACATTTGTTGACAATGGATTGGTTAATGGTAACCAATATTGCTATTATGTGAAATCTACCGGAGGTTACCTGGCTAACAATATGCCAAAAAATCTTATTAATCTTTCGGAGATTACCTGTACAACTCCGATTGATAATGAACCTCCATGTCCTCCTGTGTTGAATGTTACCAGCAAGTGTGATAGCTTATACAATACCCTTACATGGGCAATAGCTGATCCTGTTTGTTTTGAAGATGTTGCCGGTTACAAGATTTATGCTAAAATGAAGACAGATGAAAATCTTTCTCTGCTGACAACAATTAATGATAAGAACATTCTGACCTACAGGCATTTTGCCGGCGAGACTATTTCAGGATGCTATGCAGTTTCAGCATTTGATGCCAAAGGAAATGAAGGCGACAAATCTGTAATGATTTGCATCGATTCCTGCAACTTTTATGAAATCCCGAATGTTTTTACACCAAACGGGGATAATATAAATGACAGACTGGTTGCAAAAACATCAGGACTTGTGGAAAAAATTGATTTCAGACTCTTTAACCGGACTGGTCTGTTGTTATTCAGGACTGAGGATCCTAAAATCAACTGGGATGGTACCTACAAGGGAAAAATCGTATCTCCCGGTGTGTATTTCTACCAATGTGATGTCTGGGAAAACCGAATTTCAGGATTAGAGTTATTCCATCTTACAGGTTTTGTTCATGTTATTACTGAATTAAATTCAAAGATTACTCCGCAAACAACAAAATGATTTTGAAAGACTTATAAAATGAAGAAGATTTTAATTCTGTTTTGGATATTGTTTGGGGCCGGTATAGTTTACGGACAAAAGACCGTAGATTATATTCTCAAAGCCAGGGCGCTTACTGAAGCAGGGAAACCCGAACAGGCAATAATCATTCTGAATGGGGCAATAGCCGGCACAAAAGAGAGCAGGTTATATACTGAAAGAGCTGAAGCAAACATAATGAAAGGGGATTATTCAGAAGCCATTAGCGATTATAATGAAGCTAATAAATTAACCACCTCATCAGGGGAGTACGGACTTGCAAGGATCTACTCTTTAAAAAGAGATGTCGCCACGGCGCTTTATCATCTTGAAATGAACCTTAATTCTGTATTTAAGAAAAGTGAGAAGGAGATTCTGCTTGATCCTGCATTCAGCACTATTGAAAACAGGCAGGAGTGGCGTCAGTTCTGGAAGAAAGAATGGTACAGCAAAACGGAAAAAAGCATTTCCGAAATAGAATATTATATTTCCGCAGGGAAAACTGACGAATCGAAAGATGTTCTTGCAGAACTTAAAAAAAGTTATGACAACAATGACGACATTATGTATGCAGAATCTTTAATCAATCTTGCCTCTGGTAAATACCCCGAGGTGATTAAGGTTGTTTCAGGACTTAACTCCTCAAATCCGGGGAATGAGAAGTATTTAAGGATTCTTGCAAAGGCACAGACCGGAGCATCTGATCCGGCTGGAGCTTCCACTACTTATACAGAACTTCTTGGTTCAGGAGTTGCAGATGCTGAATTACTGATTCTAAGAGCAGATAGTTACAGGAAAACTGGGGAGAGAGATAAAGCTTTAAATGATATAAGGAAGTATCTTGAAATCTATCCTGATAACAGAACAGCACTGAGCATGGCCGGAAAGATTGAGTCTAACTCGGGTGATAATCTTAAGGCGCTTGAGTATTTTTCAAAGAATCTTAAACTTCATCCTAACGATCCCGAATGTTATATTGACCGTGCAGATTCATACTTTATTTCAAAAACATGGGATCTGGCGATCAACGATTACAGCATGTCCCTCGATCTCAAACCATATAATTCCGACGTATGGCTGAATAAAGGCATTTCCCTGCTTAATTCAGGAAATGCGGAAGACGCATGTCACGATTTCAGAATATCTTTCAGACAGGGAAATAAACGCGTTGCTGATTATATCAGCAGGAACTGCATAAAATAAATCTCTACCTTACATGTTTCAGTATCCTCTCAAACAGATCGTGCGGTTTGAAAGGTTTGAGGACATAGTCATTAATATTAAGATCCTCAATTTTATCATGACTTTCAGACATAATCGCTGCAGTTAGTGCAACAATAGGAATGTTATTAATCTTCGGATTATCTGATTTTCTGATAATACGAGTTGCTTCAATACCATCCATCACGGGCATATGCAAATCCATGAGTATCAGATCGAAATCTTCTTTTGCAAGAATATCAAGAGCTATCTGACCGTTTTCTGCGTGTGTGACGGATATTCCCCAGCCAATAAGGAATTTATTGGCAACAAAGAAATTTATTTTATTATCTTCTGCAACCAGTATCTTTTTACCTTCCAGTCCGGTAAAACTCTCAGGTATTTCTGCCGTCTGGCCCTGGATCCCCTTTTCTGAAATTCCAAAGGTGAGGACAAATCGGAAAGTTGATCCCATCGAAGGTTCACTCTCTATAGTTATAGTACCTCCCTGCAATTCAATAAGCTTTTTACAAATAGCCAATCCAAGTCCTGTACCCCCGAAATGCCGGGTTGTATCGGCTGAAGCCTGTGTAAAACTGTCGAAAATAAAGGAGTGTTTGTCTTTTGGGATACCAATACCGGTATCAGTAACTGCGAATTCTATTTTTGACTGGTTACCTGTACGGTTCAATTCTTTTACAATTACCAGAATACTTCCATGAATAGTAAACTTCAAAGCATTCGACAGCAGGTTGGAAAGAATCTGATTCAGCCTTATAGGGTCACCAATAACCTCAGTTGGCAGATCATTAGCTTTCTTTATATCAAAACTCAGGTTTTTTGCTTTTGATCTGAAGGAATAAGATCTCATAATCTCGTTGAGAAAGTCGCTGAGATTGAATTGGGTTTGCTCAAATATTATTTTCCCCGATTCCATTTTATTGTAATCGAGTACATCGTTTACAAGAGTAAGAAGATGATTTCCTGAAAATTTAAGTGCTTTGATATAGTCCATCTGATCTTCACGCGGACTTCCCTGCAGGAGGAGGTTTGTAATCCCAATTACTTCGTTGAGAGGAGTTCTGATCTCATGGCTCATAGTTGACATGAACAATTGTTTCGACTGTGCAGCATCTTCGGCTTTATGACGCGCCAGGATGATATTGTCGAGCATCATCCTTCGCTGAAGGGCTATTGCAATCTGA
>Ga0302206_1000879_pt1 | contig 11454 bp, 7 predicted proteins | sample II_Fen_E2_1_FD_194581 | JGI IMG/M metagenome (GOLD analysis project Ga0302206, IMG submission 194581) | Peat permafrost microbial communities from Stordalen Mire near Abisko, Sweden - II_Fen_E2_1 | ecosystem: Environmental > Terrestrial > Soil > Wetlands > Permafrost | place: Sweden: Abisko...
AGTTATGCTCGAAAAAGAAGCAGTTATTACAATACTCGACATTCTCAAACCAGAGAGTTTTTACCGCGAAGCTCATCAGAAAATATTCAAGGCAATATCCGACCTTTCTTCCAGGGAGTTTCCGGTGGACCTCTATACCGTTACTGAAGAACTTCGGTCCCATAATGAATTGGATAGCGTAGGAGGTCCGGTCTATCTAACCCAGCTTACCTCAAAAGTTGTATCGGCCGCAAACGTAGATTATCATGCAAGGATCGTTGCACAAAAATATATCCAGAGGGAACTTATCAGGGTATCTACAGAAATTCAGACAAGGTCTTTCGATGACACCTATGATGTAACAGAACTTCTCGACTATTCCGAAAATGCTCTTTTTCAGATCGCAGAAGGCAACATCAAGAGAGAAGTAGCTCCTATTAATGTAGTTATTAAAGAGGCAATAAGGGAGATCGAAGAAGCCGGGAAAAGAGAAGATGCTCTGGTAGGGACCCCTTCAGGTTTCACAAAGCTCGACAGACTTACTTCAGGGTGGCAGAAATCTGAACTCATTATAATTGCAGCCCGGCCATCGATGGGAAAGACAGCCTTTGCACTGTCAATGGCAAGAAACATGGCTATTGACCATGGGAAAAAAGTAGCGATATTCTCATGCGAAATGTCATCTATTCAATTGGTTAACAGGCTGATAATTGCTGAAACTGATATTCCGGGGGATAAGATAAAAAATGGTCGTTTGTCTGAAGAGGAGTGGAAACAACTTGATACAAGGATAAAAAAACTTGTACAGGCTCCTATATTCATCGACGATACTCCGGCAATTTCAATATTTGAACTCAGGGCAAAATGCAGACGACTTATGGCTCAGCATAAACTCGACATAGTTATTGTTGACTATCTTCAGCTTATGTCGGGACCTGAAAATGCCGGAAGCCGTGAACAGGAAGTAAGTAATATTTCGCGTTCCCTGAAAAGTATCGCCAAAGAATTAAATGTTCCCATTCTGGCTCTTTCCCAGCTTAACCGTTCAGTTGAAATGAGAGGAGGCACTAAGAGACCACTTCTCTCTGATCTGCGCGAATCGGGAGCAATTGAACAGGATGCTGATATGGTTGTCTTCATTCACAGGCAGGATAAATTTGGTATTCCGACCTTCGAGGATGGATCTTCCACCAAGGGTATTGCTGAAATCATTCTCGCAAAGAACAGGAATGGTCCGGTTGACGATGTCCGTTTAAGATTCCGCGAGGAGAAAGCTCAGTTTGTGGATATTGATGATTTCGATATGGATGGCAATCCGGATGTCATCAGTTCACAGAGTATCACCCTTGGATCTAAAATGAATCATGATAACCTGAGAAAGCTTGGAGGAGGATTCGATAATGAATCTGATATTCATGACGAACCTCCTTTTGCATAACAAAACACAGGAATAAATTTAACCACGGGGATCAAGACTAATAAATCCAAAAAAATCCGTATAACCCGTGGTTAAATATTTTAATTAAACCTTAGCGTTGCTTTTACTCCTATGCTCCTGTATCTGATGTCGTCAAATCCGACATAAACAGCTAATTCTCCGAGGAAAAGAATCTCGCTTATACTGTATCCTAGTTCAGTGTAAAACGGATTAAAACGGGAGCCCATGAATGAGAAACTCAGGTTCTCACGCATAAGAGTATTACTCAGTACCGGAAGCAGCTTAAGTAATAGATATGGAGTTGTATATTTAAGATGGACTTCTGTGTAAAACTCTGGCGTACTCATTGAATAGAAGGACGGGATCATGAATGCATCTTCATAATTGTTCAGCAAAAGCGGTATTGGCTGAGAATTGATATGAAAGAAATCATAGAATGTTAAACTCCTGTTATCAAGAAAACCGGCAGCTCTTACTCTCCATCTGAAATTGCCGAATGCTCCGATACTCTTATTCCTTGATGCTTCAAACCTTAACATATCATAAACTCTTAACCCGGGATCGATTTCACTGAACTCATTAATCCCATGCTGCCATGTGAGATCAAAAGTGGGCCAGTCTGAGCCAGCTGGTATTTTGATTCCCTTATTAATTCTGTACTTCTGAAATGGCGTATATGTAACCTTTGTAAGAAAGTCAAAGTGCCGCTGATCACGCAATTCATTGATTCCATTTGAGCCTGGAGACAAGTACCTGTTCACAGGGACATTATCGGAATAAAGAGTGGAGGACTTAAAAAATGAAAAGTTTGTAGTATTCTGCAGAACATGCCGATCCTCAAAATTTGCACTCAAATCCAATCGTAGTCCATTAACAATCTCAGTTGAATAACCGGTTGTTAAATACCTTGATTCATATAACTTTAGATAATTTTTCTTTAAGAACAAGGAAAAAACAGTGTTGAGGAAAGGATTGATCCCGCCACCGTTATTAATATCTTTGCTTGTTATACCCGCTCTGACTAATATTTGCCTTCTCTTAAGCTTATTAAAACTGTAGCTTGTATTTATATTCCAGTTTAATTTTTCTCTGCTGAAAGTCCATCGTATATCGGGGACAAAATCGAGTGTGCCTGAATTTTTCCACGATTTTGAAATGCTGAAATTCAATCCATAATTAAATCCATCAACTGAATTAAAACTAAGCCTTTGCATATCAATTAATCCGCCGTAGGTAAATCTGAATCCTGTAGTGTCAGACCAGGTATGTCCAAACGCAATATCATTTATTGTTTTACTGAATTTGCGCTTTTCTTTCTTTGTGGCTACAGGAATTGTATCGGGTCCTGGCTGTTTAACAGTAATCAATGATTTAATGCTGTCACTCATTCTCAATGATCGTATCTCAACATCTGACAGAGGAATGGGCCTTATTTTCGACCAATAGGCGCTATCTCTCTTGTTTGCATCTTTTTCAACTATGTGAGTTGTATTTTCCTTTATTTCCAGACTTTTTTTATTGCTGTCAGTAATACTTGCTGCAGATTCTTTTTCCATGAGTCTGGAAAGTTTGACCATATCCCGGTTTGTCAGATTATCCTTCTCAAGAATTTTATTGATCTGTTGCTTAGGTTTGGAGACAATGGTATCACTCTTTTTTTGATTACTTCCCGTCCTTAACGACCAATCAGCGGATAAAGCTGCCGGTTTTTGTAATGAAAGATTTGGTCTGACCTCCAGATATTTAACTGAGCTTCCGTAGCCTGCATCGGCTTTGAATCCGATAATTCCTATGTTTATTTCGAATTTGTGACTTACTGGCATCCAGATTTCATCCTGAACAGGAATATACAACTGCTGTACTTTAATTTTACCAAACAGATTCTCATTGGTAAGATCAACACTCTGAAGACACCAGAGATCTTCAATTATGTAGATAGTGCCTTCGAATAGTTGCTGGCTCTTTCGTTTTGGAATTACCTCAATTTTATTTATTGTAAAATTTCCCTGCTGCGATGCGCCCAAAAATTTAAAATTATAATGAGAAAAGGCATTGGGCGCCAGTGGAGATATTGCCATGTTAGCCAGAACAGGCTGGTAAAAGCTGGCCTGGATAAATTCCATAGGCGATATCTCATTCCCCTGAGCAGGAAATGTGCTGTTATAGGAAATCATTCTCTGAATATACTTGTCGGGCGCAGTAAATTCAATCTCGTTAAATGATTCCATCAGAAATGAGTCGCCGGCTTTTAATAACTTTTCCTCACTTTTAGGTTTTGATCCTGCAGAAACTGAGCCTCCGTTTCCGGAAGACTCAATTTTCATCGATTTCTGCAATAGCTTGGGGATCTTGTTAATAACCAGATTACCCTTCAGGTAAACTTCTGCTTTATAATGACTTACATTGTTCAGATAATAAGTAGCCATTCCAATAGCTTTCCTCATAATATAATAAGCTGGATCTTCGCCTGTGGCTGAAATTCTGACCTCAGGTATTTCGTAGTATTGCACGGGAAGAACAACATCTTTTGATACTGACTCACCTGATAAAACTATATTCAAATAGACAGGCTGATAGCCCAGACTCTGATATATGACACTATACTTTCCGGCTGGAAGCCTGATCTCATAATTTCCGGTTGTATTTGATGTAGTACCCTGCCTGAGTTCCTGGATATAAACTGTTGCATATTGAACGGGGTCACCCGATTGGGTCGTGATCGTGCCCCTCAGGATCTGAGCAGGTAAAACAGAGTATGCGAAGAGTAGTATCAGAGTGGTAAGGAATGAGCGTTTCATACAAAATCGGTTTAGTCCTTTCTCCCTGCCACAATAATAACTATCTCTCCTTTAGGAGGTTTATTTTTATAGTAATCAGAAAGGAATGATAATGTACCCCTGATATTCTCTTCAAACATCTTGCTCAACTCTCTCGAGACTGAGGCGTTGCGATCAGGGCCAAAGTGGTCGGCTAACTCATCAAGTGTTTTTACAAGGCGGTAAGGCGATTCATAAAAGACCATTGTTCTTGTCTCATCCGTCAGCGCTGTCATCCTTTTATTTCTGCCTTTTTTCGGAGGAAGAAATCCTTCAAAACAGAATCTGTCACAGGGGAGTCCTGAATTCACAAGAGCCGGAATAAGAGCAGTCGGACCGGGTAGTGTTTCAACCGGGATCACTTTTTCAACACATTTTCTCACAAGCAAAAATCCAGGATCTGAGATGCCAGGAGTCCCTGCATCGGAAACAAGCGCTATTGTCTGACCACTTAAAATCTTAGAGCAGATAGATTCCACGCTCTTATGTTCATTGAACATGTGATGAGACTGCAGAGGTGTTGTGATATTGTAGTGATTAAGCAACTTTTTTGTCTGGCGTGTATCTTCGGCAAGAATGAGATCGACAGTTCCAAGAATTTCCAGGGCACGATAGGTAATATCCTTGAGATTGCCGATTGGTGTAGGTACCAGAAAAAGTTTACTCATTAGATGAGATTTTGAGCTTTACCAGTTCAAGGAGCTGAATGACAGCTTCATCTTCAGGATTTTTATCGGTATAACTCATTATTATTGCTGTAGCATCCTCGATATTTTCAGTTTTGTCTAACTTTGAAATTGCCTGGGCATATGCTTCTTTATTCCCATCAAATATTTCACCCATAAAAAGAAACTTATCACTTATACCTATAGCGTCAGTTAAGCTGGTAATCGATTTAGCCTTCAGATGATCTGACAAATCTTTTTCTGCATTACTACCTGCCGATTGTTCATCATACAGATCGGAGGGAGGAGCGAATTTATCAGCAAGAATGAAGGTCTCAGCTGTTTTTATCACCGGGTTTTTTGTCTCTGGTTTTTTCGGTTTTTCATGAACCGGTTCATTTTTAACAGGTATTACATCACCAAGACTTTTAAGAAGGGCAATTACATCACCAGCGCTTCTGCACTTTGTTTTCGCCAGTTCTACCTGCAATGCCGGAACACCTGGGTACTTTTTCAGATCGTCAATAATTTCAGAAGCTTCGTTGAGATCTTTAATAATTAAATCGATGGTCGCGTTGAAATCCATACATTTTGATGTTAATTTAACAAACCATTTTCCTTATTTTGCAAAAGTAACGATTATTCAGCAAGTCATAGAGGAATAAAACTACAATTTAAGATTTGACAAAGACATTCATTACAAATGGACTTTCTTGAAAATTCAGTAAGGGTTACCGGGAAAAGAGGATCTATAGAGGTAATCACAGGCTCTATGTTTTCGGGTAAAACTGAAGAATTGATTAGACGCTTGAGGAGAGCGCAGTTTGCAGGTTTAAAAGTAGAAATATTTAAACCTTCACTCGATAAAAGATATTCTGAGACCAGAGTTGTCTCGCATGATGACAAATCGATCATTTCAACTCCGGTAGATAATGCCTCAGCAATTCTGCTTCTGGCAGGAGAAGTAAATGTTGTTGGTATCGATGAGGCGCAGTTTTTTGACAGTTCAATTGTTGATGTTTGTAATACAATGGCTGATAATGGAATAAGGATAGTAATTGCAGGTCTTGATATGGATTTTATGGGAAAACCTTTTGGCCCTATGCCCGCACTGCTTGCGATTGCAGAATATGTTACAAAAGTTCATGCAATATGTATGCGATGTGGTAATCTTGCACAATATTCTTTCAGAAAATCAGAGGATGCACAGGTAGTGCTGCTCGGAGAAAAAAACCTGTATGAACCCCTTTGCAGAAATTGTTACAATGCCGCTTTAAATAAGTAATTATTGAGATTGACTTCATCTGATATTGCTACCATTGTTAATGGGAAACTGACAGGATCTCCTGACCTTTCAGTAACTGAAATAGTGACTGATACACGTCAGCTAAGTATCACTGAAGGTCTCCTTTTTTTTGCCTTGAAAGGAAAGAATCACGATGGTCATAGTTTTATTGAAAATCTCTACCAGAAAGGTGTCAGAAATTTTGTTGTTGAAGAGCTTCCGGCTGAAACTGAAAAATACATAGGGGCGGCCTTTATATTAACCGGTAATTCTGTTGAAGCTTTGCAATTATTGGCATCATATAAGAGAAAATCATTTAATTCACCTGTAATAGCAGTCACTGGCAGCGCAGGTAAGACTGTTGTAAAAGAATGGCTGGCAGATATTCTTGGCCTGACAACTTCGGTTATAAGAAGTCCTAAAAGTTATAATTCCCAGATAGGAGTACCACTTTCTGTTTTAAAACTGGATGACAAATATAAACTGGGTATTTTTGAAGCGGGAATATCGTTTCCTGGCGAGATGGCCAGACTTCAGAAAGTTATCGATCCTGATATCGGTGTAATAACAAATATCGGCGATGCCCACAGTGAGAATTTCACTGATAATAAAATGAAGACAGCGGAGAAGCTTAAACTTTTTATAAATTCCTCTTTAATAATATATTGCAGCGATCATGAACTTATTCACCAGTCAATAATTAATAATAATATTTTAAAATCAAAAAGACTGATCGACTGGTCCTGCAAAAATCCGGGGGCAAAGATTTTTGTTAAAAAGAGCTTATTACAACAGGGTCATACACGCCTCACGATGAGCTTTAATGGTATAACTGACAATTTTGATATTCCGTTCACCGACAGGGCTTCAGTTGAAAACGCAATTACAGTCGCCGCCGTATGTCTTGCTCTGGAAATACCTGCTCAGATAATATCGAAAGGTTTAGCAGGCCTGGTATCGGTAGCAATGAGGATGGAGATGAAGGGTGGTATCAATAATTGCCAGCTGATAGAGGATTATTATAATTCAGATCCCGGGTCTCTGGGAATGGCTCTTGAGTATCTGAAAGCGCAGGATAGCAGGGATACTACTTTAATATTGTCTGATTTTGTTCAGAGTGGCAGAGACGAAAAAGATTTATATGGCGAGGTTTCACGACTGATCCAAAAGACAGGTATAAAGAAGTTTATTGGGATTGGAAACGCTCTTTTCAGAAATAGTACATTATTTGAAGCTGGCGCAAGGTTTTTTTATACAACTGATGAATTTGTAAATAATTTTAATAGTGCTGATTTCAGAAACGAGACAATACTTCTTAAAGGAGCCAGAATCTATGAGTTTGAGAAAATAGGCAAACTACTTGAGCAGCAGATTCGTCAGACTGTCCTCGAAGTGAACCTCGATGCTATTTCACATAATCTGAATGAATTCCGCAGGCATCTGAATCCTGGTACCAGAATCATGGCAATGGTCAAAGCTTTTGCCTATGGAGCAGGACCAGCAGAAATATCAGCATTACTTGAGTACCACAGGGTAAGCTACCTGGCAGTAGCTTATGTTGACGAAGGAGTCGAATTGAGAAACTCGGGTGTGACTTTACCCGTAATGGTTATGAATCCTGATCCTTCAGCATCGGAATTAATGATTAAATATTCTCTCGAACCTGAAATATACAGTCTCTTATCTCTTCAACAATTTTCAGATGTAGCTTCCAGGCACGGGCTGATTAACTATCCTATCCATATTAAAATTGATACAGGCATGCACAGGCTTGGTTTCATGCCGGAGGATGTCGCTATTCTTGCCAATAAAATAAAAACCCAGGAATTTGTCAGAGTTGTTTCGGTCTTCTCACACCTGGCCGCGAGTGAAGACCCTGCCCTCGATAATTTCAGTCATCACCAGGTTGAAGTTTTTCTTTCGGCAGTTACGCAGATCCGCGATTCAATCGGATACGCTTTTCTTCGGCATATTCTTAATTCTTCAGGTATTGCCCGTTTCCCTCAATATCAGTTCGAAATGGTACGACCCGGTATAGGAATGTATGGAGTTGGACATTTTGAGGGTCTTGATATTAAAGCAGCAGGACGATTCAGGACGAGGATTTCTCAGATAAAGAAAATCAGAGCTGGAGAACCTGTGGGTTATGGATGTGCAGATGTGTCGGAGAATGAAAGAATTATTGCTATTTTACCTGTTGGATATGCCGATGGTTTAAACCGTAAACTGGGGAACAGGAAGGGTAACCTTTATATTAATGGCTCACGGGTGCAAATAATCGGAAATATATGCATGGATATGTGTATGGCCGATATTACAGGTCTGAATGCTGAACCTGGTGATGAAGCTGAGATCTTCGGAGAGAAAATTTCAATTGAAGAGATTGCCGTAAAATGCGAGACTATTCCATATGAGATACTTACTTCAATTCCAAGACGAGTGAAGAGAGTCTTTTTCAGGGAGTAGGAAAAACAAGGTTTGACTTCTGAAGGTTACCCCAGTTCACTTATTCGCTCAAGCTGATTACTGTCGAGAATACTGATTCTTCTTCCCTTAATTTCAATAGTTCCTTCAGATGCAAGGGTGGAAAGTGTCCGGATGGCGTTTGAAGTAGTCATGCTCGAGAGGTTGGCTATATCTTCTCTTGACATAGAAATGCGTATTGTAATGCCATCTGCTTCATAACCATAAGTATCGCGTAATATCAGAAGCGATTCAGCCAAACGACCCCTGATATGTTTCTGAGTAAGTGAAACTGTCCTGTTGTTTGAAATCCATAATTCATCAGCTATAACCTTAATTAACTTAATAGAAAGATCCGGATTTCTCCGGAGGATTCTGGTGAAGGAATTTTTCTCAAAGATACAGATTGCAGAATCTTCAATAGCGATAGAGGAAACTGACCATGGGTTATCTGAAAACAACGCTTTGTAACCAATAAATCCCTGGGATCGTACCATTTTGAGTATCTGTCCTCTTCCGCCGACCCCATCTTTAAAAACTTTTGCTTTCCCCGAGGCAAGACATATCAGACCGCGTGGTTTTTCTCCCTCTTTGAATAAAAACTGTCCCTTCTTAATAATTACCAGTGTATGCTGATTTATAAGGGATTCTTTGTCTTTCTGATTCAATCCTTTAAATATGGAAGAAGATCCCTCAAGACATAACTCTATGTATGGATTAACATATTGCATGAATATTTCATGTTAAATAGCATGTCAAAGGTAATAAAAGAAGTTTATGAAATCTAAATTAACATTTTTTAACATATTCAATTACAGGTAGTTGTAAAGACCACATTGATAGTTTTTTGCAATATATTCAAGTCAATACCTGGCAACAAGCGGCATTCTTCTTCCGGCACCGAATGCCTTTGAAGAGATTCTTAATACTGGCGGAGCCTGGTATCTTTTGTACTCATTGAAATCGATCATCTTTATAACTTTTAAAACGGTATCCTTATCAGCACCTTCTTTTATGATACGACTGGCAGGCTTTTGCAATTCGATATACTGGTACAAAATTGAATCAAGCAGATTGTAATCAGGCAGGGAATCGGTATCATACTGGTCGGGTCTCAGCTCAGCCGAAGGTTGTTTTCTGATTATGTTTTCAGGAATTATTTGATTTTTCCTGTTGATGAAGTCTGCGAGCCGGTAAACATCTGTTTTATACACATCACCTATAACTGATAAACCACCTGCCATATCTCCATAAAGAGTTCCATATCCGACAGCAGCTTCACTCTTGTTGGAAGTATTTAAAACAATGCATCCGAATTTATTTGAAACAGCCATCAGCAGAATAGCCCGGATGCGGGCCTGAATATTTTCTTCTGTAACATCCCGGTTCATTCCGTTGAAAACAGCTGCAAGATCTTCCTCGAATGCACAGAAAGGCTTCTCAATATTAATAATATCATATTTCACCCTGAGAGAATCGGCGAGTGTAACAGCATCTTTGACAGAATGATCAGATGAGTATCTGGAGGGCATGAGCAGGGCTCTTACATTTTCATTTCCAAGGGCATCAACTGCAAGGCAGAGGCACAATGCAGAATCTATACCCCCGGAAAGCCCGAGAATACTTCTTTTTAATCCCGACTTGCTAAAATAATCACGTAACCCTGTAACCAAAGCTTTGTGTATAAGAGAAACAGGGTCCATTCTGAGAACTTTCCCTGATAAGGAACCAGATTTAATATTTTCAAAGGTAAAAGTCTCAACAGCTTCTTCGAAAAAGGGGAGCTGTCTGAATATCTTACCCTTTTCATTTACTAAAATTGATGCCCCATCGAATATGAGTTCTGTGTTGGCACCGGTCTGGTTAACGGATATTACAGGTATTTTGTATCTCACAGCCTTACTGATGAAGATGTTCTCTTTTGCTTCAATTTTGCTGTAAGAAAATGGAGAGGCGGCGATATTGATTATTATGTCAGGATTTTGCCTGGCAAGCTCTTCCATTGGTGAAACTGTATAAAGTCTTGTCTTTTCGAATTCGTTGTCGAATGGCTGTTCGTCCCATAGATCCTCGCAAATTGTAATGGCAAGTTTTATTCCTTTAAACTGAAAGACAGAGAACTGTTTTTCTGGTTCAAAGTACCTGTATTCGTCAAAAATGTCATATGTCGGCAGTAAAGCTTTATTTGCCGAAAAAATAATTTCTCCCTCAGACAGGAGAAGTGCTGAATTAAAAAGCTTTTTGCCTACAGGCTTTTTATTAATTGTAGGAGAGCCAACAATTGCAGCAATCCCAGTGCATTCTTTAGCTATCTCCTTTACTGTTTGTTCACAATTTTCGATAAAATCCAGCCGGTCGAGAAGATCAAGAGGAGGATAGCCCGGGACACAGAGTTCAGAAAAAATTATCAGATCCGATCCTTCTGTTTTTGCCTTTCTGATCGCTTTGCATATTAGATTCCTGTTGTTATCAAAATTGGCAATATGATAATTCAGCTGTGCGACTGTGAATTTCATTAGTACAGTATTAAAAATTAATACCAAATCTGAAGCTCAGTATCTTTTGAGATACATTATCAGCTGGCTGTCTTCCATTATCCGTTGTAACATCAATGAAATTATTGTCAAAATTCAGACCAAAAACCAGTGCTGTGGTGCCCCCAAGAGAATATTCTATGCCGGCAGCAATATGATAGGAAAGGTTAAACTGGTTGATTTCGTATTTGGCATTTTCACCACTGATGTTCAGCGAAGCGATATCTGCTCTTCTGCTTATTGCAATTTTAGGATCAAGTCCTAAATCGGAAAA
>Ga0302206_1000895_pt1 | contig 11368 bp, 8 predicted proteins | sample II_Fen_E2_1_FD_194581 | JGI IMG/M metagenome (GOLD analysis project Ga0302206, IMG submission 194581) | Peat permafrost microbial communities from Stordalen Mire near Abisko, Sweden - II_Fen_E2_1 | ecosystem: Environmental > Terrestrial > Soil > Wetlands > Permafrost | place: Sweden: Abisko...
TTGCTGGGCGACAGTGAATGCTCCCTCGACCCACAGGTGCGCATAGCCTCGGGCGTTATGGAAAATATAAAAAAAATATAATTTATGATATCATGAGGAAGAAAATTTTACTACTATTTGTTTCCGTGACATTCATACTTAACGCACAAGAAACTTTGTAGGTTTTGCTGTTGTTGAATGGATAGATGTATTTACAAGAAATGAATACAAAGATAATAATGGTTTACTTAAGCAATTTGAAGAAGCTGGAAAAAAGTATTTCAATGTAAAACAGTATTGATTGTGGAGGCACGACAATAAACTAATAACCTGATTTCGGGTTAAGAATCATAAAGTTTTTAATTTAGATACTCCGTTAGGAGTTATATATCCATAGAATAAACAGACAGGTATGTTTATTGTCCGTAGGACATTCACATTTCCCTATGTTTATCCCCTACGGGGATTTGGTTGTATCTGTTTTCATTTTCTATTGATATGTATTCCCTACGAGAAATAACTCATTATAAGCAGAATGAACATGTTTGCAACTCCTGATTTGCAAAAATTAGTTATATAGACTAAAATGTGAATTTTAAAATCCCCCGTACTGACGGATATAAGCTTAAATAATTGTACAAAAGGCAGATCCTGTTGGCATGATTAGCCATCATGTCACAACTGTATTATTATCCGCTAAGATTATCAAATCAAGCTATTGTAAACTCATTCACCGTAGTTTGTTAGTACATGCTTCAGCGAACCGGGATTAACCACCCCTATACTCCATTCTGGTTCTCACATAGATCGTGTTTCTTAATACTGATTTGACAGGTTCAGTGCTCAAAAAAAAATGAAATCTAAACATTTGTTTTAAAAATTCATATTTTCAACTAACTTTGTACATCAAACAGCGTTTTAAGTCATAAGTATTCATAAAGTATACATCAATCCATTGATCAAATGTCGAATATAATAGGTAAATTATTTACGTTCACGTCCTTTGGGGAGTCTCACGGTAAAGGTATTGGAGGTATTGTGGATGGTTGTCCGCCGGGAATTGAAATGGATGAGGCTTTCATTCAGAACGAGCTGAACCGTCGCCGTCCCGGACAATCGGACATATCTACCCCACGTAAAGAAGGCGATAAAGTAGAATTTCTTTCCGGAATCTTTGAAGGGAAAACCACCGGAACACCCATTGCTTTTGTGATCTGGAATGAGAACCAGCACAGCACCGATTACGATCATTTGAAAGAAGTGTACCGCCCATCGCATGCCGATTACACCTATCAGCAAAAATACGGAATTCGTGATCATAGAGGCGGAGGACGCAGCTCTGCGCGCGAAACAGCGTCGAGGGTAGTAGCCGGCGCTATTGCCAAGTTGGTGTTGAGGAATTTAGGAATTAAAATTACGGCTTTTACCTCCCGGGTAGGCCATATTGCCATGAAGCAAAGCTTTGAGTCAGTTGATTTAACCCTGATTGAAAGCAACATAGTCCGTTGCCCAGAACAGGAAACGGCTGATAAAATGATTGCCTACATAAAGCAATTGAAGCAGGAAGGCGATTCGATTGGTGGTATCATTTCGTGTATCATCAAAGGAGTACCGGTTGGGTTAGGCGAACCTGTATTTGATAAATTGCAGGCACGGCTGGCACAGGCCATGCTGAGCATCAATGCCACCCATGGGTTTGATTATGGCCGTGGATTTGAAGGTGTAAGCCTGAAAGGTTCGGAAATGAATGATGCATTTATAAAAGTGGATGATAAAGTCACGACAAAAACGAATAACTCCGGAGGTGTACAGGGCGGTATCAGCAATGGACAGGATATTTATTTTCGGGTACTGTTTAAACCTGTTGCCACCATTTCCAAGAAACAGGATACACTGGATATTCATAGCAACGAAGTGGAACTGGAAGCCCGCGGCCGTCATGATCCTTGCGTCCTGCCACGCGCAGTACCTATTGTGGAGGCCATGGCTGCCATGACGCTGCTGGATCTGTATCTGATAAAATAAAAGAACCCCTAACGCCTAAAGGGGGATAAAGAGAAGAACCCATAGCCCCTCCCTAAAGATAGGGATAAATACGGGGAACTAAATTTGTATTATTATATTATTATTTCCTGAAATTAAATTCAAAACTAAAGTAAATAAGTTACCCTTTAGGGGTTAGGGGTTCTTATCATGGAGAATATCACATCACAACATTGGGCTATCATTATAAATCCAAAATCAGGGAAGAGGAAGTTATACCAGCAGAGGAAATATCTTTTCCTGACCCTTAGAAATGAAGGAATTCAGTTTGAATACCGGGTGACTAAATTTGCAGGGCATGCCATTAAGATTGCCAAATTATTCGCAGAAAAGAAATACCAAAACTTTCTGGTTCTTGGCGGTGATGGCACTATGAGTGAAGTGATAAATGGTATTTTCAGCGCTAACATTGCAGCTACCGGCTCCTTGAGAATAGCCTTGATACCAAGGGGAACAGGCAACGACTGGGGAAGATTCTGGGGATTAACACGCGATTATAATCACTCCATGAATGTGTTCCTGAGAGGCAAAACACAAACTATTGATATAGGAAAAGTGGATTATGAACTGGAAGGCGAAAAACAGACACATTTCTTTATCAATTCTGTGGGACTGGGATTAGATGCAACCGTGGTGAACATCACCCATCGACTTAAAAGATATGTAGGAAGTCATTCTTTTTTATACACCGTAGCCTTGCTTCTTGCCGTATTTACCTACCGGGCGCATAAAGTAAAGATTCGTTCCACCGATAGAAGTATCGATGAAAACATGTTTACAATGGACGTGGCAAATGGATGTTACAGCGGTGGTGGAATACGGCAAACACCCAATGCCCTGCCTTACGATGGATTACTGGACGTCATGATGGCTAAAAAACCCACTTTCTTTGATATTATAGGTGGGTTAATGCGTATGTTCAACGGGAAATTACTTGAACATCCTGTTATTGAATCCTTTCAAACACAAAGTTTAAAAGTTCACTGTCACAAACTGGTATTAATGGAGGCCGATGGTATTCTCATTAACGGAACATCCCCCTATACCTTTAGTATTATTCCCCATGCGATTCAAATGATTGTGCCATAAGAAATAAAACTACCCCTACCCCGAAAAATCTGGATAAATTACTGGAAATGAGGGATTACTATCAATTATAGATTGTGGATAATATTTTTAATATAGGAAACATAAGTCTGTTTATTTTCCCTAGGACATTCACATTTTTCTATGTTTATCCTCTACTGGGAATTGGTGGTATCTGTTTTCAGTTTCTATTGATATGTATTCCCTACGGGAAATAACTCATTTTAAACGGAATGTCCATGTCTGCAACTTCTGATTCGCATTAGCTACAAATTAATAGTTATTGCATTTTTATAATAAGGTAATAAGATTTGAGTTGGTAGTTAATTGGTTTTCTACTAGAGTATAAACATTACTAGAAAAAGCAGCTAAGGTGTCTTAACCTTATTACCTTATTTCTTCCTCACATTTCAATTTGAAAGTATTTTCTTTTTCGATTATAGTTTTTACACAATCTCTTTAGGGGTTTGGGGTAGTTACAAATCTTTCAGCCTCATCCAATATATCCAGTTTTCCCACATCCAACATGTGAAGGTCAGGAGGGACATAGCCTTTAATAACTTGATGCTGGGCGTTGGATAAATAGAAATCCATGATAGGAAATTTAGGATTGAGGTTTTCCATCAACTTAAAAACATCAGGAGAGAGCATTTGTATTCCGGCAAAAGCCAGCTTATTAAAACCTGAGATATCATTGAACCTGACAGGTTTAGTTTCACCTGTTTTTTCGTTTATCCACCCACACAGACGCTTATCCTCATTAAACAAGAGATACCTGAAAGTATTACGTTTGCTGACAACCAATGTTGCTATGGAATGGGATGCAGCATGTTCATCGTATAAGACTTTTAAATCGACGTTGGAAAGGATATCTACATTATGCACCAGGAAAGGTTTTCCATCATCAAAGAACCAGGAAGCTTTACGGACTGCACCTCCCGTATCAAGCAACAAATCGCGTTCGTCGGAAACCACAATATGAATATCAAAGTTGTTTTTCGATTGCAGGAAATCAATAACCTGATCGGGGAAGTGATGGACATTGACAATGATTTCATTGAAACCGGCAGCTTTTAATTTCAGGATAACATGTTCCAACAAGGGTTTCCCTGCAATTGGAATTAAGGCTTTCGGAATAGTATCGGTCAACGGTTTAAGGCGTGTTCCCAAACCGGCTGCAAAGATCATTGCTTTCATAAATAAATAAATAGATATTAACTTCGTGATATTATTTCATGATATGATATCACGAAGTCTATTTGGAAAGGAACAGTTCTTCCTTATTCTGTTCGCGGTGGATGAGCTGGACTTCCACATTGAATGTAGAGTTAAGATGTTCAGCCATTTTTTGGGCTGAATAGACCGAACGATGCTGACCACCGGTACAACCAAAGCTAACCATTAAATTTGAGAATCCACGGTCTTTGTAGCGTCTGACCGAAGCATCGACCAGTTCGAAGGCATGTTCCAGAAAAGGCAATATTTCACCATCGTCCTCCAGAAACTGGATAACGGATTCGTCCAACCCGGTAAAATGAGCATAACGTTCATATTTTCCGGGGTTATTGACAGCCCGGCAATCGAACACATACCCTCCCCCATTTCCAGAATCATCCTGAGGTATACCTTTTTTATAGGAAAAGCTATAGACTTTCACTACCAGCGGCTTACGAACTGAGACCTCCTTGAATTGCTTCAGTTCAGTCATTTTCTTTAGTATTTGAAGCAGGTATGGATATTCAGAAAACTCATTCTTTAAAATAGCACGTAGATTTTCGAGTGCAAAAGGAATACTTTGCAGGAAGTGAGGTTTCTTCTCAAAATAGCCCCTGAAGCCATAAGCTCCGAGTACCTGTAAAGTCCGGAACAGAACAAAATGTTTGAGTTGTTCCCTGAAATCAGCTTCATCTACAGGTACTAACTCCTTAAGGGCATCGAGGTATGCCTGTAATAATTCTTCACGCAATTCCTTTCTATACTGGGCCTTTGCCTGCCAGAGGAAAGAAGCGACATCATAGTAAAGAGGGCCTTTTCGTCCTCCCTGAAAATCGATAAAATAAGGTTCACCATCCTTTATCATAACATTCCTGCTCTGAAAATCGCGATACATAAACGTATTGGTTTGTGAACGCAGTAACAGTTCAGAGAGCTTTGCAAAATCATCTTCTAACAGGTTTTCCTGAAAATCAAGCCCGGTTGATTTAAGAAAACAGTATTTAAAGTAATTCAAATCCCATAATATAGATCGTTCATTGAATTTTGGCTGGGGATAGCAAATTGAAAAATCAAAATCCTGAGCGCCTAAAACCTGAATAGCAGGTAATTTTTGCATAGTCTTACGGAGCAGCTCTTTCTCCTGTTCGCAGAATACCCCGGTTGTGCGTCCTTCTGCAATAGCATCAAAAAGCAAGGTATCTCCAAGGTCCTCCTGCATATAGAAACGTCCATCGTCGGTCTGCGCTAAAAACTTAGGCACAGGTAAACCCTGACCATAAAAATGTTTTGCCATTTCTATAAAAGCTTTGTTTTCGTCAATTGAAGTACCTTCCACACCAATCAGGGATGTTTTTTTACTTTCCAACCGGAAGTACCTACGATTTGAACCCGATGCTGACAGTTCTTCTTTCGATAATAGTTTTTCGTGTGTGAGTTGCTGGAACAGGGTTTCTAATTCTTGCATGTGAGTAATATTTTTTGGTTTAGAGTCAGGAATAATAAACTGGCAGAATAAGTTTATTATTGCAAAGATACAAACATCATTTTAAAGTATGGTATACCGTAAGTAAAAACAGCATTTTGAATTTAAGGTTTTGAATGCATTGTTCAGCGTTTCATGTACAGCGTTTCATGTTTTACAGTCTACTTTAGGTGATTCATTCAGCCTCACCCATTGTTTTCTTTCGAGCCATCCTTACACACTTTTTTGAACAGCTTCGAATATCAAATAAAAAAAAAGATTGGGATTCAGTGAAACAATCAGGGAATTATTGTGGTGAGTATAGAGACTGTCGACCTGTTAAGAATATCTCTACTAAAGACCGGAAATTGCCTCGCATTAAAAAATCAATTCGTTGTAACCGATGGCGTAAATTACAGCTTCTAAATCTACAGGTTACGAGTTACAATTTTGTTTCACAACTATGAATTATGGAGTGAGATTACAATTATCCATCCTTTTTTTGTACTTTTGCTGTAATTTGTATTTAAAATAGATTATGAGCATAGAACTGAGTGAACAAGAACAATTCAGACGACAAAGTCTGAATGAATTACGTAATTTGGGCATTGATCCATACCCTGCTGCCCTGTATCCAACCGACACATTTTCAATAAATATAAAATCCGAATTTAAAGACGAAGAAAGTGGTAAAAACGTATGTGTGGCCGGTCGCATCATGAGCCGCCGTATCATGGGGAAAGCTTCGTTCATTGAATTACAGGACTCCAAAGGACGTATTCAGGTTTATGTAAGCCGTGATGATATCACCACAGAAGATCAACCCGAAATGTATAATACAGTTTTCAAAAAGCTGTTGGACATTGGTGATTTTGTGGGTATTAAAGGATTTACATTCCGCACCCAGACCGGAGAAATAAGTATTCATACCAAGGAATTGACTGTACTCAGCAAATCCCTGCGTCCACTCCCGATTGTAAAATACAAAGATGGCGTGGCATTCGATGCATTCGAAGACCCTGAACAACGCTACCGTCAACGGTATGTGGACCTGGTAGTGAACGAAGGCATCAAGGATATTTTCATTAAACGCACCAAAGTGTATCAATCCATGCGCAATTATTTCAATGCGCAGGAGTATATTGAGGTAGAAACGCCAATCCTTCAATCTATACCCGGTGGTGCAGCTGCCCGTCCTTTCATTACACATCATAATGCATTGGATATGCCGCTTTATTTGCGCGTAGCCGATGAATTATACCTGAAACGATTGATTGTTGGTGGATTTGAAGGTGTCTACGAATTCTCCAAGAACTTCCGCAACGAAGGAATGGATCGAACACATAATCCTGAATTTACCTGTATGGAGATATATGTAGCCTACAAGGACTACAATTGGATGATGACTTTCACCGAAAATATGATCGAAAAGATCTGCCAGGATGTGAACGGAACCAACGAAATAAAAATAGGTGATAAAACAATCAGTTTTAAAACACCATTCAAACGTATCACTATGATTGATGCCATCAAGGAATATACCGGCATTGATATCAATGGGATGGATGAAGTCCAGCTACGTGACGTATGCAGGCAATTGAACATCGAGGTTGATGAGACAATGGGTAAGGGTAAAATGATTGATGAGATATTTGGTGAAAAGTGTGAAGGGAATTATATCCAGCCTACTTTTATTACCGATTACCCACGTGAGATGAGCCCGCTGTGCAAACGCCACCGTGATAATCCGGAACTGACCGAACGTTTTGAATTAATGGTGAATGGGAAAGAACTAGCCAATGCCTATTCTGAATTGAATGATCCGATCGACCAGTTAGGTCGTTTTCAGGAACAAATGAACTTAAGCGAAAAAGGCGACGACGAAGCCATGTTTATTGATATGGATTTTGTACGTTCGTTGGAATATGGTATGCCACCTACCTCCGGAATGGGAATTGGTATGGATCGCCTTGTCATGTTGATGACAGGTCAGGTAGCCATTCAGGAAGTACTTTTCTTCCCGCAAATGAAGCCAGAAAAAGCAGACAAAAAAGACAGCAAGGAAAAGTTTGTTGCCCTGGGAATTCCTGAAGAATGGATAGCAGTGGTTCAAAAAGCCGGTATTGTGATGACAGCTGATTTAAAAGGATTGAACCCAAATAAATTTCATCAGGATATATGCGGACTGAATAAAAAGAACAAACTGGAATTGGTGAACCCAACGAAAGAAGAAGTAGCGTTGTGGATAGCAGAGGCGGCGAAACAGTTGATTAATTGATCAGGTTGAAATTTGAGAAGTTGATTCGGTTTTAAAACTTGAGATAGACGACTTTAGATATTGTATTTTAGAGAACAGACAAAAGAAATGAACGAAAAAAGTAAAATTGCTGTTATAGGGGGTGGAAGTTGGGCCACGGCAATTGCTAAAATCACGCTGACCAATGCAGACAGCATTAATTGGTACATGCGCCGGCAGGAACAGATTGATGAGTTCATACGGCTTAGCAAGAATCCATCATATCTTACGGGTGTAAAATTCGATACCGACAGGATTAATTTTACGAGTGATATCAACAAACTGGTTCGTACGTCAGATATATTGATCTTTGCCACGCCTTCTCCTTTTTTAAAGCAACATCTAAAAAAACTAAAACGATCGTTAGACAATAAATTTATTGTAACGGCTATCAAAGGGATTGTACCAGATGAGAACCTGATTGTGTCCGATTATTTTGAGGAAATGTACAAGGTTCAAAAAGACAACATTGCCGTATTAGCTGGACCCTGCCATGCAGAAGAAGTAGCACTCGAAAGGTTGTCCTACCTTACCATTGGTTGTACAAATCGCGAGAAAGCACGAATGCTGGCACTACGGTTTAACACCAGTTTTATACGCACCTCTATCAGCGATGATATCATGGGGATAGAATACTCTTCGGTTATGAAGAATATATATTCCATAGCAGCGGGTATCTGCCACGGATTAAAATACGGGGATAATTTTCAGGCTGTGCTGGTATCAAATGCGATACAAGAGATGAACCGGTTCTGTAATGCTGTCAATCCCATGCACCGTGATATTAATGAATCAGCTTATCTTGGTGATTTATTAGTTACTGCTTATTCCAAGTTCAGCCGGAACAGGTTGTTCGGGAGTATGATCGGGAAAGGGTATTCTGTAAAGACCGCCCAAATAGAAATGGAAATGATAGCTGAAGGATATTATGCTACCAAATGTATTCACGAGATCAACGAAAACTACCAGGTAAGCATGCCAATTGTGGATTCAATCTTTGAAATCCTGTACAACCGATGCTCTCCAACCATGGAAATCAGGAAACTATCTGAAAGGCTTAAATAGCAGGAAGTTGGTAGAGAGAATAAGAGATGAGGAATGAGAGTTGAGGTAAGAAGTAAGCAGTATTAACAAAGTGAGTAAAATCCTAAAATAACTAGCAAACAAAACATCAAACTATTATTTATATGCAAAACATTAAACTATCTATCGACAAAGCGTTTGGATTCGTATCCGAACAACATGTAGCCGGATACAAAGCGCAGGTAGCAGCAGCTAATGCAGCTTTGCACCATGGCACAGGAAAAGGGAGTGATTTTTTGGGTTGGTTGAATCTGCCTTCCTCAATTAACGAAGCTCATTTCACTGATATTGAAAGCACGGCTAAAATTCTACGAGATAATTGTGAAGTGGTTGTAGTGATTGGTATCGGCGGAAGCTACCTGGGAGCAAAAGCCGTGATTGATGCCCTCTCGAACAGCTTTGACTGGTTGCAAATAGAACGTAAATCTCCGGTTATAGTCTATGCAGGCCAGAACATCGGCGAAGACTACCTGTACGAATTGCAGGAAATGTTGAAAAATAAAAAATTTGGTATTATATCCATCTCAAAATCGGGGACTACTACCGAACCTGCACTGGCTTTCCGTTTGCTAAAGACACAACTGGAAGACCAACAAGGAAAGGCAGCTGCCCAGAAACTCATAGTTGCCATCACCGACAAATCACGTGGGGCATTGCGCACCCTTGCAACTCAGGAAGGTTATAAGACATTCGTTATTGAAGATAATATCGGAGGGCGGTATTCGGTTCTTTCCCCGGTAGGCTTATTGCCTATTGCAGTTGCAGGTTTTGATGTACGTCAACTGGTTGCTGGAGCAGTCACCATGGAAACGGTATGCGGATTAGAAGCAACATTCGAAGAAAACCCAGCTGCACAATATGCTGCCATACGGAATGAATTATACAAAAACGGGAAGGGCATTGAAATTCTGGTAAACTTTCACCCTAAGATGCATTACATCGGAGAATGGTGGAAACAATTATATGGTGAAAGTGAAGGAAAAGAAAACAAAGGCATTTTCCCAGCTTCAGTAGATTTCACTTCGGACCTGCACTCTATGGGTCAATGGATTCAGCAAGGTGAACGTACTATTTTTGAGACAGTAATTTCCATCAAAGAGCCTAACTATACAAAGATATTTCCTAATTCACCTGAAAACCTTGATGGGTTAAACTTCCTGGCCGGAAAGCGGGTAGACGAAGTAAATAAAATGGCTGAACTAGGTACACAGATTGCTCACATTGACGGAGGTGTACCAAACTTAAAAATTGAATTGCCTAAACTGAATGAATATTATATCGGTGAATTGATGTATTTCTTTGAAAAGGCTTGTGGAATCAGCGGGTATATATTGGGAGTAAATCCATTCGACCAACCGGGTGTGGAAGCCTATAAGAAAAACATGTTTGCATTGCTTGAAAAACCGGGTTTTGAAGCCGAAACAAAAGCAATCAAGGCTCGTATTTAAGATCAGGATTTTTGTAAGTACATTAATATATAAAAAAACATCTGCATAATTCGCAGATGTTTTTTTATAATATACTCTATACAATTACTCAGCTGCGGATGCCAGTTTTTTTGATTTAATCGGAGTTTTTAGAACAAAAGAGGCAGAGTTACTTCCCAAACCACTAAGGTTAGCATCTGAGGTTATATAAAAGGATAACTTTACATCATTACTTACCTTTTTGGCAACATATCTGAATGGAAAATAAAGACTGGAGATCTTATTTTTAATTATAAACTTTCCGGCAGAATAGTCAGAAGAAGATGATAAAAAAACTGAATCTAATGAGTTTGTTGATGGTAGTATCATTTTTGTTGCACTAGTGTCGGATTGAATTATATTGCAGGTTGAAAGATTATTTGAATAGCCGTAAAACAGCATTCGAAAAGTAACCGTATCACCTACATGAATAGTATCCAACCGGATTACATCTGACTCATCTGTTAAGTACACATTTAATGTATCCGTTTTGTTTATAAAAGGCGCTGTAACAAATTTAATTACCGGAGTATTGTTTGTTGAACCATTAATATCGCACGAAGTAATTGCAATTGCAATTAATCCCAAAAGAATAAAGAATCTCGTTTTCATACCTATACTGATTTTGCTACAAAATTACAAATATTATACCAAAACTCCCTTATAAATGCTAACATATTAAAATAATAAATTAAAGATAGTCCAGAAATCTATTAATACTTACCTGTTAATTTTCAA
>Ga0302206_1000897_pt1 | contig 11338 bp, 8 predicted proteins | sample II_Fen_E2_1_FD_194581 | JGI IMG/M metagenome (GOLD analysis project Ga0302206, IMG submission 194581) | Peat permafrost microbial communities from Stordalen Mire near Abisko, Sweden - II_Fen_E2_1 | ecosystem: Environmental > Terrestrial > Soil > Wetlands > Permafrost | place: Sweden: Abisko...
AATCGGAAATTCACTTCCGTCTTTTCTTATGTTTAACAGTTCACCCTGCCATTCACCCAGAATTGTAGCTGGTAAGATCTTATTAACCTGCGTTTGTGGGTTATTTCGCGAACGTACTATTTCTATATTTTCCCCAACAAGTTCATTTATATTATATCCATAAGTTTTTAAAAATGATTCGTTGACGAATACAATTTTATTATTCAGATCAGTGATACTGACGCATTCATTTATACTCTTCAGAGAATGAGCAAGAAAGAGGATTTCTTTTTCGACACGTTTGATTTCGGTTATATCAGCAACCATTGATAATCTGCCTGCAAACGTTCCCGTTTCATCCTGGAGTGATACTGAATTGCCATATGTCGACAACAGGGTACCATCTTTTCGTCTCAATAACAACTCCGTTTTCTCTGTAATGCCATTTTCTCTATTGTTCATAAATTCATTGGCCCGCTCAACGTCTTCGCTGACAACGAATTCTATTGGAGAATGACCAAGAAGCTCTTCTGATGAGTACCCCAGCATAGCAGTCATTGCCGGATTGACATAACTTGTTTTCCATTTTTTATCCACTACCCATATACCCTCTGCTGTAGTCTCAACAATCATCCGGTATTTTTCTTCACTTTGCCTTAGAGCTTTCTCAGCAGTTTTTCGTACAGTAATATCGCGACCGATACCAAGTACACCGATAAGTTCGTTTTGGACATCATACACTGGAGTCTTGATGGTCTCCAGATAAATACGATGTCCATCATCGGGAAAAGTGATCCATTCTTCGTTGACAGTGGACTTGCCCGCTGTCATTGCCTTACGATCATTCTCACGGAAGAAATCGGCTAATTCCCGGTCAATGAAGTCATAATCTGTTTTGCCAACAATATCTGCTTCCCTGCCACCGAAAAACCGCTCGAACATCCTGTTGCATGAGAGATATACTCCGTCCTTATCTTTCAACCAGATCAGGTCGGGGATTGTACGTAAAAGAAGGTGACGAATGGCTTCAGCTTTGATGAGAGCATCCTCCTTTTTTTTACGATCTGTAATATCGCGGATGTTGCATTGGATGATCTTGCGGTGATTTTCCAGGTATACATTGCTTACAAATTCAACGTTGATTTTTCGCCCGGCAAATGTCTCAAGAGGCAAATTCTCGTAACGGACATATTCCTGTTGCTGTAATTCTAAAAATTTTTCTTTATTTGCAGCGATGTCTTTGAAGAATCCGATTTCCCAAATCTCCTTTTCAATGAATTCCTCTTTTGAAAAACCCAGCAGATTGACCAGAAACGGATTCACATCGATAATTTTTCCGCTTTCTGCATCAAGTATAAGTATCCCGTCTTTGGCAGATTCAAAAAGCCGTCGATAGCGAACTTCAGAAGCTATTAATTGCTCCTTTAATGTCAATTCAGGCAATTCCTGGTCTGTCTTTTTCGCCAATTTGTTTATGACTGATGCTTTCATGACCAAATATATTAATGCAGAGCAATTTTATATGCCCTGCATTAAATTTATAACTTACCTTCAGGAAATGAGGACCACAAAGCTATCAAATCATTAACTTTCGGATCTACATATCATCTTTATCCTCATCCAGATCATTATGATCATCTCCGCCTAAACTGTAATAGTTGTTTTCCTCATCTTCATTTCCAGCATTTTCCTGTTCATCATCCAGTTCTGAGCCCGGAATATCTAAATCGCTCCCGGACTCATTGTTATTTAATTCGTTCTCAATATCTGACATAACTTCCATACTTGATTTTTTTACTTTGGAAATGTCCTCAGGATCAAGTTCATCTTCTTTTTTGTATTTGCTGTAGATATCTTCACTGTCGGGATAAAATGGGTATTCCCGCAGATTGTCTTTCTCCTCATTGACTTTCATCACGTCAAACGGATTAATATTCAGCTCCTTTTTCATATTATAAACAGATTTTTACAGAATCAGACGCCTTTGTAACGGCCGGATTGTTCCAGTCTCATTGTCATATCTTCCTGCCCTTTGTTAATAAGTTCAATTTCGCATGAAATCATTACCTCATCGGCCACCATAACACCTCCGGTTTCTATGTTAGCATTCCAGACAAGTCCCCAATCGCTTCTGTTAATTTTTCCGGATATTGTAAATCCGGCTTTTTCATTGCCCCATGGGTCCTTAACCATTCCTCCGAATAGAACATTAAGTTTTACGTTTTTCGTAATTCCGATAATTGTTAATTCTCCCCATAATTCCTGAATACCATCCGGACCCGGTATTCCGATTGTGCTGGAAGTGAATGTTATTTGTTTATGTTTATCCACATCAAAAAATTCAGGACTTTTTAAATGTTCATCACGTTTTGAATCTCCTGTAGAAATTGAAGCAGGGTCTATCCACAGATCAACTTCAGTAGTCAGGAAGTCAGTAGAATTTGTATAGATACTTGCATCGAATATTTTGAATGTACCTTTTACATGTGCGATCATTAAGTGCCTTACCTTAAAGGCTATTTCGCAATGAGCCTGGTCGATCGACCATCTTGTTTGTGTAGTAACTAAAGCTGTTTCCATTTTTTTATTTATATTTTATTTACCTAATCCGATTTGATTCATGTAAGACTGGTTGTCCCAGAAAAGATATTCTTCAACCATCACTCCATCTTTCCAGATACCAACAGTACACATTGGCAGTGTAAATGATTTTCCTGTTGGCTTTATAAATTTCCCATTGCCGATTGGCATTGGTGCAGTAAACGTTCCGGTCATAATACCTATTACGCAAGTCATGTTTCCTGAACCAAATCGGATCGGATGCTGTTTTATACTGGTATTTGGCGCATAAAAAAACATGGCTTTCAGATCAGCAATGTGTCTTTCAATACCCGTTGTGAAATGCCCGTCGGGCCAGTTTACTTTGATGTCTTTAGAATGACTTTCATGCAAGCGTGTCCACTGCTGATTAGTGAAAACTGTGTAATCCAGGGTGTCAAATGTCACAAGATTTTTTGCTATCATTTCATTACCAGCAGTGATTTCCTTTATCTGATTCCGTAGCGAGTCAATTTCGGACCGGCTGAGAGAATTTTTTCCACTGTTGCCTGTACAACATATAATTGATGCCATTAATACAATCACTGATAGCATTAATGAAGATCTGATAATAATAGATTGTTTTGTCATTTTTTAATAATTTATATACAAAGGTGATTCCCTTTTGGTTTATTATTGTTACATAACTTTTTAAAGAAGTTACATTATTCACACCACAAGAGGCTTAAAGAGTTTTTGATATTTAACAGAGAAACTTAGTCTCTTCTTTTTATCTGAGATGTTTAAAATATTGTATTTCCCGTTCGTGTTTTTTTGCCTCTTCTATTGTCTCAAAGGTTCCTAGATTCCTGCGTTTTTTTGTTTCAGGGTTTATTTTAATAGAATAAATGCGGTATCCACCGGATTTTAACTTTCGTATCATGATAATAATTTTTATTTTCCAATGTATCTTTTTCAATGTTGATTTTAAATCCTTTCATAATTATATTTATTTGTGTTAAAAAATATTGTTTCCCTTATTTAAAACAGATGTTTGAGCTTATTAAAGTGTTTAGAATTAAACTTATTTTTTATCATTCAGGGCTGTTAAAAGCAGCCTGGCTACTGCTTCTGATGAAGCAGGGTTCTGACCGGTGATTATTAGTCCATCTTCTTTAACATATGAACTCCAATTGTCTCCTTTGCTGTAATGTGCTCCCAGTTTTTTTAGTTCGTCTTCTAATAAAAATGGGACTACTTTAGTTAATTTAACTGCTTCTTCCTCAGTATCTGAAAAGCCAGTAACTTCCTTCCCCTTTACTAAAGGTTCACCATCGGGAGCCTTAACTTTAAGCAGTGCTGCCGGTGCATGACAGACAAAAGCGACCGGCTTATTATTTTTATAAAAGTTTTCTATCAGGTTAATAGAAATTACGTCCGTTGCCAGATCCCATAATGGTCCATGGCCTCCCGGATAAAAAACCGCAGCATAATCCGCCTCATTTACTTCACTTAGTTTTAGTGTATGAGCTACTTTATCTATTAAATCATAATCACTATAAAATCTTTTAGTGGCAGGCGTTTGAGAATCAGCAGATTCACTTTTTGGATCGACAGGTGGCTGTCCCCCTTTTGGCGAAGCTATGGTCAATTCTACTCCTGCATCAGCCAGGATATAATAGGGTGCTGCAAATTCTTCTATCCAGAAGCCGGTTTTTTCACCGGTACTTCCTAATTCACCATGAGAGGTCAACACTATTAATACTTTCATAATTAATATTTTTAGATTTTGACGATCATTTTGCCTTTATTTTTACCTTCAAAAAGGTCAATAAATGCTTGTGGGATATTCTCAAATCCGTTGACAATTGTTTCAGCATAAGTGAGCTTGCCTTCCTTCAGCCAAACCGTCAATTGCTTGATAGCTTCGGGGAATCTCGAGGAGAAATCACCAACAATAAACCCTCTCATCATAGCGCTTTTTGTTAAAAGAATCGTTTGAATTCGAGGTCCGACAGGTACATTAGTCTCATTGTAAAGTGATATTGCGCCACAAACAGGAAGTCTGGCATGTTTGTTAATGTTTGCCAAAACCGCATCTGATATTTCACCTCCGACATTGTCAAAATAAATATCAACTCCTCTCGGGCAGGCATTCCGGATTGCCAGATTCAGATCGGGAACAGTTTTATAATTGATAGCGCTATCAAATTTGAATTTTGTTTTAAGCAGCTTTGCCTTTTCATCCGAACCTGTTATACCTACTACCGTGCAACCCAGAATTTTTCCAATCTGACCCACCACACTCCCCACTGCTCCTGCGGCCCCTGATACTACAATTGTTTCACCTGCCTTAGGTGCTCCGATTTCAATTAACCCCAGATAAGCAGTAATGCCAGTCATTCCCAATATTCCAAGGTAAGACGATAATGCAGAAATATTCTGGTCGGCCTTTTTTAAACCTTTTCCATCTGAAACCTGGTATTCTTTCCATTCTAAGATTCCTGAAACAAAATCTCCTTTTTTAAATTCAGCATGAAATGAGTCTATAACTTGAGCAATTATCCTTGATTGTATCGGTTTACCTATTTCAAATGAGGGAGCATACGATTTGGAATCATTCATTCTGCCTCGTAAATACGGATCAACAGAAACGTATAATGTCTTTAATAAAACATCTCCGGCCATGGGAACCGGAATAGCTTCGCTGGAAAACTTAAAATCATCTAAAGCAGGTTTACCTACCGGTCTTTTATTTAACAGGATTACTTCATTCATATTTTTGGTTCAAAGTTGTTGTGACCAGAATCTTATTTTTAGATAACCACCATCAATTTCAATTGCAGTTCCTGTTATAAAAACTGTCTTATTTTCAAGTTATTTCATTTTGTTTTTGAATCGCTTAAGATATTTTAAAAAGCGTTTATAGAAAATCCGGAGCAGTTCGAAATAGAATAAACGCTCATATCAATCCGACATGCATTATTAAATATGTATGTCTTTGAGATAACTGAAAACCCCAAATACTTTGAGAAGCCATACAATAACCACCACCACAACAACAACGTTGAAGATGTTTTTTATTTTATGGTCCATTGGGATATAATTATTGACAAGCCATAGAAGAACGCCTGCAACAATAAGTACGACTAAAATAGTTAATAATGGCATAATTTTGATTTATTAGTATATTTCAAAGGTAATATGCCTGCATGCTGACAGCATTACATAACTATTGAAAAGAGTTACATTATTCACGCATTTTTGCATTTAGGAATCTAGTAAGTGCGCTTTATAAAATGTGATAATTATGTAACTTCTTTATGAATTTATATAACGCTTATCTTCCGTTATATGCATAAAATTGGGGCTTAAATAAAAAGCTATCCTTCGGGATAAATCAACAATTATATAAGACATAGTGTTTAAGTTAAATAGTTAACAGCTTTTTTGTAAAGTTTAGTAATACATGAAGATAAGGCCAGCAATAATTAACGAATCACTTCACCGGTTAAAATCCCATCTTTGGGAAAATGATCTTTCCCAAAAATATGCCGACGGAGAGCCACCTTTGAGCTCGGAATTATTCAGCACCGAACAGATGGAGCAGTATGGCAAAATTTTAGCAGGCTTACATATTCTGGGTCCGAAAGTTGATCCTGACCAGCAACTTCTCTCGCGTTTAGCTGAAAATGAGACCATACTTCTGGAGGTGCACGACCTTGTATCAGAAGCAGTGAAGGCCAATCGTCAGATTACACCGGCAGGTGAATGGTTGCTTGATAATTTTTATTTAATTGAAGAGCAGATTCGAACCGGAAGACGACATTTACCGAAGGGCTATAGTAAGGAATTGCCGCGGTTGCTAAATGGTTCGTCTGCCGGACTACCCCGTGTTTACGATATTGCAAAAGAAATTATATCCCATGGAGAGGGCCACGTCGATCCCGAAAACCTTCGTCGTTTTGTAACTGCATATCAAACTGTTACTACTTTAAAACTTGGTGAATTATGGGCCATTCCCATAATGTTGCGGTTAGCCCTGATTGAGAACCTGCGTCGCATTGCCGTGAGAGTAGCCGCCGGCAGAGTCGACAGAGACCTTGCTGATTCCTGGGCTGACAAGATGACTAAAATAGCAGAACAGGACCCAAAGAGCCTGATCCTGGTAATTGCTGATATGGCAAGGTCGAATCCTCCTATGTCAACACCATTTGTTTCGGAATTCGTCAGACGTTTGCAGGGACAAAGTCCGGCTTTGGCATTTCCACTGACATGGATTGAACAACGGCTTTCTGAATCAAATCAGACCATAGTTCAGTTAATTCAATATGGAAACCAGCAACAAGCTTCCGATCAGGTTTCTATAAGTAACAGCATAGGCAGCCTTCGTTTCCTGAGTGCTTTGGACTGGCGTGAATTCGTTGAATCCATGAGCCATGTAGAGCAAGTTCTGCATGATGACCCTGCTAAAGCTTATCTTTCAATGGATTTTAATACCCGTGACCATTACCGTCATGTTATAGAAAAGATTGCAAAAAAGTGTGACTTTTCTGAAATTGAAGTGGCACGTAAATCTATAGAACTTGCAAAGAACGCAGCTGAATTGAATGGACCGGAAGATCGTACAGCCCATGTAGGATATTGGCTTATAGGTAAAGGGCTGCCTCAATTAGAGGATCTTATAAAAATAAATAAAACTTTATCTTCGGTATGTAAAAAAGCGATTTTCCGGTTTCCGCTGTTTTTCTATCTGGGTTCAGTTATATTCCTGACGTTATTATTCAGTTGGAGTATACTGGAAAAAGCTCATGGCGATGGAATTGGCAGCTGGCATTTCTGGACCCTGGGTTTTCTACTTACTTTATGTACAAGTTACCTCTCGGTAGCTTTAGTGAACTGGCTGGTTACGATTTTTGTCAGACCTGATCCGTTGCCGCGTCTTGATTATTCAAAAGGAATACCACCGGAATCACGAACGTTGGTTGTAGTGCCTGCCATGCTTTTAAACACCCAGAATATTGAAGAATTGGCAGAAGCTTTAGAGGTCAGGTTTCTGGCAAATCAGGATAAAAACTTACATTTTGGGTTATTAACCGATTTTAAAGATTCAGCGCAGGAAAAATCAGAGGAAGATGACCAGCTTGTTCAGATAGTCAGTAAAAAAATCGAAGAACTAAACAAAAAATATCATGAAGAAAAGAATGATACTTTTTTTCTTTTCCATCGTCCTCGAAAATGGAATCCAAAGGACCGTATATGGATGGGTTGGGAACGAAAAAGGGGAAAACTGGCTGATCTGAATTCCTTGCTGCGCGGAGGCTCTGAAAATGCCTTTTCGGTGATCATTGGCAATACTGAATTATTAAGCAAAATAAAGTATGTCATTACACTTGATACTGATACCCAATTGGCTCGCGATTCCGCCCGGCAATTTATCGGGGCCATGTCGCATCCTCTTAACAAACCGAAGTACGATACAAAGAAACGCCGTGTAACAGAAGGCTACAGCATTCTTCAACCGAGGGTTGCCATCAGTCTGCCGGGTACCAATCAGTCAAAATATGCAATGCTCTTCGGAAGTGATGCAGGTATAGACCCGTATACCCGTGCCATATCCGATGTATACCAGGATCTGTTTGGAGAAGGATCATTTATAGGTAAGGGTATCTACGATGTTGATCTCTTTATACAAGCTCTCGAGGATCGGTTTCCGGAAAACCGGATTCTGAGTCATGATCTTCTGGAAGGTTGTTATGCACGCTCAGGATTGTTAAGCGATGTTCTGTTATTTGAAGAGTATCCTGCAAGTTACAAAACAGATGTAAGTCGCCGTTCGCGCTGGATAAGAGGCGATTGGCAATTGATCCCCTGGTTATTGCCAATTTTACCTAAGTTAAATGGTGCATCCCGGAAAAACCCTTTGTCTCTTTTATCGTGGTGGAAAATTCTGGATAACCTCAGGCGTAGTCTTATTCCATTTGCACTGACATTACTTTTGTTATTGGGCTGGACCATCTTATCATCGCCGTGGTTCTGGACTCTTGTGGTGATCGGAATAGTTTTGATTCCATCATTAATCCATTCTTTGGTTTACATCTTGCAAAAACCAGAGGAAGTTCTCTTTCGGGAACATCTTAAGGGATCAGGACAATCTACTGTAAGGCAATTATATCAATCGGTCTTTGTGCTTATAAGTCTTCCGTATGAAACATATTATAGTCTGAATGCTTTATTGCGAACATGCTGGAGATTGATTATCTCAAAAAGACGGCTTCTCGAATGGAACTCTGCAACAAAGGATGAATTCCATAGCAGATTTGAACTCATTGAATCTTTTCGAATTATGTGGGTATCTCCTTTCCTTGCAGGCCTTGCTTCAATCTGTCTTTCGATTTTCTTCCCAACAACACTTTTAATGGTATGGCCAATTACAGGACTCTGGTTTATTTTTCCGGTTATTGTCTGGTGGATTAGCAAACCTCTTGTCCCACATGCAGCAAAACTGACTGATATACAATACAGCTTTCTCAGGGAATTATCGCGTAAAACATGGTCCTTTTTTGAAACATTTGTTGGTCCTGATGATAACTGGTTACCCCCTGATAACTTTCAGGAGCATCCCATTTCGGTTATAGCCCACCGTACATCGCCCACAAATATAGGTCTCTCGCTTCTTGCAAATCTGTCAGCATATGATTTTGGCTATATTTTTACCGGTGAGCTTCTCAAACGGACTAATAATGCTTTCATTACAATGAATTCGCTTGAAAGATATCAGGGCCATTTCTTTAACTGGTATGATACACAATCTTTGAAACCGCTTAGACCTCTTTATATTTCATCGGTCGACAGCGGAAACCTTGCCGGTCACCTGTTAACACTTCGGCAGGGGCTTATATCCCTGCCCGATCAATTAATACTTGGACCACGGATTTTTGAAGGGATTGATGATACGTTACAAATTCTTATAAATAAGTCAGGGAAATCAATACCTGAGGAGATTGTCAAATTCAGGAGATATTTGAATGTAATTTTAGATGAACATCCTGATACACTTAGTTATCTGTTCAAATGTCTGGAAAAACTTTCCGCATCTTCTGCTGAAATTTTAGATACATTCACTTCCGACAGGGACAATCAATACAGACTTTGGGCAAATAATCTTTCACGGCAATGCAGGAGTGCCCTGGATGAATTAATATATCTGATTCCATGGATATTACTTCCGGTCTCTTCAGGAATACCGGACAAATATCCGGATATCGATTTGATTCCGACATTGGGTGAAATTGCCACCGGGAATCTGTTATCAATTGTGGTAGGTTCAGGGGATCAGAAAATGAATGATGAGGTCAGAAGTCTTCTCAAAAAAGCAATTGATAATGCAAAGGAAAGAATTGAACTTATTGAGGCACTTGTGGGCCAGTCAGGTGTGTTTGCAAATATGGAATATGGATTCCTTTATGATGTGTCGACTCATTTACAAACAGTAGGTTATAATGTGGATGACCGGCGACGCGATTCAAGTTATTATGATTTATTGGCATCAGAGGCAAGACTGTCGAGTTTTGTGGCTATTGCACAGGACCAGATACCACAGGAGAGTTGGTTTGCACTTGGACGTCTCCTTACAAATATCAATGGCGAACCAATTCTTCTTTCGTGGAGTGGTTCAATGTTCGAGTACCTGATGCCTCTTATAGTTATGCCTGAATATGAAAATAGTTTGCTTTACCAGAGTTGCAAATCAGCTGTAAAAAGACAAATCGAATATGGAAAATTAAGAGGTGTACCCTGGGGGATTTCAGAATCGGGATACAATAGTGTTGATGTCCGGCAAAATTATCAGTATCGTGCCTTTGGAGTACCGGGTCTTGGGCTTAAAAGAGGACTATCTGAAGACCTTGTTATAGCTCCTTATGCAACAGCGCTGGCTCTGATGGTTATGCCAGAGGAAGCTTGTGCTAATCTTGAGCGTCTTGTGGGTGAAGGGTTTATGGGTGAATTTGGCTTTTATGAGGCTATAGATTATACTACAGTACGCTTACCAAGAGGGCAGTCTAAGGCTGTCATAAGGTCTTTCATGGCTCATCATGAAGGCATGAGTTTTCTCTCTCTGGCTTATATCTTATTAGATCGGCGGATGCAAAAGAGGTTTGAGTCTAATCCTTTATTTCAGGCAACATTATTGTTGCTCCAGGAAAAGATACCAAGGGCCACAACATTCTTTTCACATACGTCCGGAGTTACAAATGTTCACCATGCGGCAAATAATCAGGAGGCGCCACTGCGTGTTTTTGATACACCTGATACACCATTTCCGGAAGTCAATTTATTGTCAAATGAAGGAAGATATAGGGTAATGATTACAAATTCCGGCGGTGGATACAGTCGTTGGAAAGATATTGCCGTGACTCGTTGGCGTGAAGACATTACTCAGGATAATTGGGGTGCTTTTTGTTATATACGTGATGCCGAAAATGGAAATTTCTGGTCAACTACCTATCAACCTACTCTCAGGAGGGCAGAAAAATATGAAGCGATTTTTTCAAAAGGGCGTGCGGAATTTCGCCGTCGTGACTTCGATATTGATACACATACAATAATAGTGGTCTCCCCGGAAGACGACATCGAATTGCGAAGGATCCATTTGACAAACCGCACCAGGGCAAAAAGGATTATAGATATTACCAGTTATGCGGAGGTAGTGCTGGCACCAAATGAAGATGATTTAGCACATCCTGCATTCAGTAATCTCTTTGTTCAGACAGAGATTATTTACCCCCGACAGGCAATTCTCTGCACCAGGAGACCCAGA
>Ga0302206_1000905_pt1 | contig 11279 bp, 10 predicted proteins | sample II_Fen_E2_1_FD_194581 | JGI IMG/M metagenome (GOLD analysis project Ga0302206, IMG submission 194581) | Peat permafrost microbial communities from Stordalen Mire near Abisko, Sweden - II_Fen_E2_1 | ecosystem: Environmental > Terrestrial > Soil > Wetlands > Permafrost | place: Sweden: Abisko...
AATAAAGATGGAAGCATATTTCATCTTAATCTGCTCCCCGGTGACATTGCAAACAAGATTGTAATTGTAGGCGACCCGGGACGGGTTGATATGCTGGCGTCGTTGATGCAGGATATCAGGGTAAAAAAAGAGAACAGAGAGTTTCATACCGTAACAGGTTCATTTGAGAATACTGAATTAACAATAATCTCATCCGGAATTGGAACAGATAATATCGATATTCTGATCAATGAACTGGATGCACTTGTAAATATAGATTTAAGTACAGGCATCTGTAAAGAAGAACCTATATCGCTGACTTTTATCAGACTCGGCACATCTGGCGGCTTACGAAGTGACATACCCGCGGGATCGTGTGTCTTAACCGAGACAGCCATCGGGTTTGACGGACTTCTTCATTTTTATGAAGGTTATGACTGGATACTCGATACGGGTCTCTCTGATGCTTTAGTTGAATATCTTGAATGGCCCGACACACTCTCCTACCCTTATGCTGTAAATGCAAATAAAGAACTTGTAGAACTATTTCAGTCTGAAAACTTTAAACATGGTATAACAATTTCGGCTCCAGGGTTTTACGCGCCACAAGGAAGAAGGTTAAGACTTGAAACTTTTGATAATGAAATAAACGGGAAACTAGCAGAGTTTTCCTATCGGGGAAGGACCATCAGTAATTATGAAATGGAGAGTTCTGCCATATATGGATTATCTGCATTACTTGGACATAAGGCCCTAACAATTTGTCTGGTTATCGGTAACCGTGTTACTGGTGAATTTGTTCAGGATTATAAGCCATTAATGAGTGATCTGGCACTAAAAGTATTCCACCTGATCTGAACCATGGAAATGATGCTTGTATTCAGTACAAATTTGGATATATTTGTATAATTAACCAGTCAATTCTTTCAATATGGCAGAAATGATACCGAATAAACATGTAAGTGACAATGAAATAGATCTGCTGGAACTGTTCAGGAGAATGGGGAAAACAATGAATCGATGGGGAAAAGCTCTTGGAAGAGCATTTCTTATATCAATTGTTTTCCTTTTACGACGATGGTTGCCTCTTGGGATAAGTGTTGCAGTTGGAATTGGAGTGTCTTACTTGCAGAAAATGACTTCTCCTTCCTTTTATACATCTGACATGATCTTCAGAAATAATCTGGCCCTCATGGATGGAAAGACGCTGAGAGATAATTCGGGTACAACTAATGAGATAATTTCTAAAATAAACAAACTGCATACTTTTTGTTCAGAAAGTAATTCAGTTGCATTATCAGAAGCCACATTATTAAAACCAGAATCGGTAAAAAACATCTCTGATATAAGTGCATTCTGGATTATTGATCAGAATAAAGACCGGATTCCAGATTTTGTTGATTATAAGGGAAATCATAATGTATATGATACTACTAATATAAGGATGCAGGACAGGTTAGATATAAGGGTAATAGTTAATTCTCCCCAGGACCTGAATCTAGTTCGTAATGGTATTATAAAGTTTATTGAGAGTGATTCACTATACCAGCAGAGAAACCGCGTGAGATTAATGCAAAATCAGGAATTACTCACTCGTCTTGGATACGACATTGTGCAACTTGACAGTTTACAGAAGGTTAAGTATTTTGAAGAAACACGTAATCTGAAACCTGGTACCGGTGGGCAAATAATTTTCTTGCAGGAACAGAAAACTCAGTTAGTTTATAACGATATTTATTCCCTTTATTCAAGGAAACAATCTTTAGAATCAGAGAGAGATCTATATAAAGGAATTTTGACTGTACTTAGTGATTTTTCAACTCCTACACGAAGAGACAACGGCACAATGTTTTACGGCATGCATATTATTCCCCTCTTTTTTGGCCTTACATTGCTGATACTTATAATTTTAGCAAATCGCTATAAACTCAGAGATATATATAAAAGGTATTAAACAAAAAAGGGAGTTTTTAAGCTCCCTTTTCTCTAAAACATTATGTCAAAAAATAAGTATCTGCCAATGCAAATAACAAATAGATATTTAACTTAATGAAATATCTAAAGTCTTATCAACTGGGATATAAAAAAATAAAAAAGAAAAGACAGTAAAATATGATAGCCCTGCTAATCTACTTAACATAGATTCAAAAAGGAAGAAAGTAAGGCAGGTTAGTACAAATATTGTATATAAGATATTTTTCTTCTTTAAAGATATAAAAAAAATCCAAGCCAATATACACAAGAAAATAATTAATCCAATAATACCATTTTCTAAGAACATCTCAAGATATTCATTATGCGCATTATAACTGAATTTCAGTCTTGATACATTTTCATTTTTATTATATTCTTTTAATAATTCTTCTTTTAAGTCTCCTGTTCCAACTCCTAATAAGATATTTTTATCAATTACCTTTAACGCTGATTTCCAAAGATTTCCCCTTTCGTCCAACATAAGAAACTCTTTTAAGGAAGAGCCTCTTAGTTTTTGTGAATAATAGTTGAATCTGGCATTGCCATTCAAAACTGAAAAAAAAACTACAAAAAGCATTAAGATACCAAAAAACGAAACCATGAAATTGATATTATTTTTGACTCTATTTATAAAATAAATTGGAACTGTCACTACTATTGCCAGCAATGCTGCCCTTGAAGATAAAAGGTAAAGAGAGATGATCATAAGTATTACAGCAATACGCCATCCCCACGACGAAATCCTATTTACTGATTTATTAAGAATCGCTTCAAAAGCAATGAAAATAGCCATAATTGTATACATTGCAAAATAAGAAGGGTGAACTCTCATCGTAAATCCACCCGAAGAAAAGAAATAATTATTCCAATATCTGTTTTCTGGATATGGTTTGAATATCCATGCTCCATTATAATATTGCAATGATTGTAATAGGGCATGTATCAGACAGATTAGAATATATAAAACCACACCAAGGGCAAAAATCTGTAGTAGTAGTCTGCCATTTTTCTTTATCATTTCGCCCGGGTTTTGCAAAAGAAATGGAATAATTAAAAAGGGTAATCTCATAAAAATATTCTCAAATCCATTCTTAGAGTTATTTGAATAAAGTAACCCTACTATTTGCCAAATATAAAGAGCGATGAAAAGAGTAAGTAATACACTGTAGTCCACGTCGTTTTTTAATAATTTAAGAATCCCTTTATTCTTACCGACGATCCAAACAACACACCATATAACCATTACCGGTGGAAAATACCAGCTGTATAAGGATATTGTTATTGCAGAAAGTACAGCACAACAGAATGGGAGAAAGCCTCTTTCTTCCAGTTCCTTGTATTGTTTTGATGCAAAAGATATTGTCATTTCACACTTACGTCTTAAGTCTTTTTTAGTCCATTTAACTATGTAATAGTTTTGGCTTTACTATTAAAAGAACATCTAAGAAATGAATATTCGCCTAATTGTCTTAAATAAGATCAAAAAATAGTTCTTAAGAGAATTATCAGTAATAAACTTCTGATTTAGCTCAATCTTTTTAGGCATAATATCTTCAATATAGATTTTTTTAGGATCAACTACCGACGCAAGTATTTCATTTTCATCATAGAATTCAATTGAAGCATAATCGGTAATGCCCGGTCTTACGTTAAGAATTTTCATCTGTTCTGAAGAATAGAGATTAACATATTCCAAAACTTCCGGTCTTGGCCCGACCAAACTCATATCACCAAGTATCACATTGCAAAACTGAGGAATTTCATCCAACTTATATTTACGCAGGAAGCATCCAAACCCGGTCACTCTGCTATCATGATTTCCGATAGTAATAAGTCCTTTTGAATCAGAATCTGAATACATAGTTCTGAATTTGATCAGGCAAAAAAGGACCCCATTTCGCCCTACTCTATTTTGAGTATAAAAAGGTCTGCCTTTAGTTACAAATAAATTAACTATAATTATTGCCAAAGAAACAGGTAATGAAAGAGTTAAAACAATTATTGAAAGAAATAAGTCAAAGAATCTAATCATTTTTTCAGAATAGCTTCAACTGAACTTATAACAGCTGTAAGTACCTCCTCAATTTGATCGTCTGTAATATCATAAAAAGTTGGTAAAGTTATTTCACATGCGTAAGCATTAAATGAAATAGGATAATTTAATGTATTATATCCAAGGTTTTTGTAGAAGGTTAGTTCCGATAATGGAATATAATGTACATTGACTGAAACTCCCTTCTCAAGAATGCTTTGAATAATCTGATCGCGGATTTCTTCGGTCACACCACGAATACGTAACATATATAGATGATATGACGAAATTCTCTTATTTTTTTCATAGACCGGTATTTCAGCCCACTTATATTTCTTAAGTGTAGAACTATAGCTATCAAATATCTCCTTAAATCTGACGAGTGTATCCTTCTCGTACCTTTCAATTTCTACAAGACCTATAGAGGCTAAAACATCTGTCATGTTGGCTTTGTAGCCAGCATCCAATACGTCGTATCTCCACTTGCCACCGATTGTTTTTGTATAGGCATCTTTATTCTGGCCATGTAAAGAAAAAATACTAAAATAGTCGTATAATTCCTCATTACTAAATGGTTTTGGCAAATTAAAAGCAATAGCACCACCTTCGCCAGTGGTAAGATTCTTTACAGCATGAAACGAAAAAACTGAAACATCTGTGAGGCTGCCGGCTTTTTTATTATAGTATATAGCGCCCATTGAATGGGCTGAATCGGATAAAATCAATATTCGTCCAAGTTTTTCCTGAATTTCATTACCAGGAACAAACAAGTTGTTCACATCATCACGTGTAACTAAATCGTTTATCCCGTTATAATCACAAGGCATTCCTCCTAAATCAACCGGAATAATAACTTTTGTACGAGAGGTTATTGCCTTTTCAATTTCTTTAATGGATATCGTAAAGTCATCTGCATTAATATCGACAAATACTGGTTTAGCTCCTGTGTGTATAACAACATTGGCAGTCGCACAATAGGTATACACCGGCAATATAACCTCATCTCCCTCCTTAACACCAAACCATCTTAAAATTAATTCCAAGCCAGATGTGGCAGAATTTACACATAATGTTTTTTTGCATCCGCAGAAATCGGTGATCTTCTTTTCAAATAGTTTTGTCTTTGGGCCTGTGGTAATCCAGCCGGAACGAAGAGTATCAACAACTTCATTTATTATTTTTTCGTCAATTCTTGGAGGCGAGAATGGTATCATATATAGCGAATTAGTTAAAATCCAATAAAGAAAAGCTTACGGTTGAATAACAATGGTTTCGACGAAACAAAGATTATAATCATAAGATATCATTGATATTATTTTTTAAAAAAGCAAGTACGTTTTCAATATTATCATTCAATGTTGGCAAATTTACCAGATGTTTTGACAAATACGAAGCATTTGGCAAACTTTCAACGTCCAATCCCCATTTATTAAAATTCCCTTTAACTGGGTGAATAGGAGAAATAAACCAATCGCCAAGTTTAATATGTTTTTTTTCAGCCTTTAACATAAAGCTCAGCCGATCTTCGACTAATAAAGGATAGACAAGAAAAGAGTGGTTATCCCAAAAATCTTTAGAAATATATTTCTTTTTATTTTCACTCAAAAAATCAGAATAAATTTTTGAGTTTTCTCGTCTTCTAACCAGATTGCTATTAAGTAATTTAATATTCTTAATGCCAAATCTTGACTGAATTACAGAAGCCGATTTAAAAAAGTTATCCGGAATTTCATTCCCCTCGATTTCTTCGCCCTGGGATGAACCAATAACTATATTTGCTTTGCTAAGAGCTCTATAGAGATCACGAAGTGTCCAGAAGCTTTTATCATTGATTAATAGCTTCTTAGCCCAAACTAAAATCCAGAGCATCAGTTCATCCATAATCCGAGGCTTAATCAATTTTTTGTTAACTTCCTCTAAACCAATAATTAAATCAGGGTTTTGAACTACACAGAATCCTCCTATACCTGTAGAATAAGGTTTATTCCATTGTGTTGAAAAAATAGCTGCATCACAGTAGGTTCCATTTGGTTTATTATTATATAATCCTCCAAAACCATGAGTACAGTCTTCAATTGTTATTATATTATGTTCTTTAGCATAATTTACCAGTTCTTCTACATCTGACGATAATCCAAATGTATTTTGAATAATTAATGCCTTTGCTTTATCAGATATTTTTTCAATATAACTAACAAATTCAGGATTATAAGTATTAACTGATACATCTATATATACAGGTTTGGCCCCGAGATAAATAATCGCATTTGGCACTACAACACAAGTTAAGCCTGATAATAATACTTCATCTCCAATTCCTATGCCAGCAGCTTTAAGTAATGCATATAGAGCAACTCTTCCCTTCCAATATAAAAAAACATTTTCGGGATTCACTGATAGAACTGATGAAATGGCTTGCTTATATTTCAGATGAATGTCGGACATAATATCTTCTAATTCTCTCCATCTCAAGTATTGCAGATAACCTGGGTTCAAATTTGTTAACTATTTCCCGCACAGGGTACAAACTCTTTACAATACAATTATAGAGTGGTTTATAATAAACTCTAAGGGATAATCCTGCTTTAATAAAATTAAACTTCTTTATAAGAAAATCCTGGATATTTGTATGATGTAATAAGGATCTATATCCATCATTGACATAGTCAAACCTCAACTCCTCCAGATAATGTTCGTTCATCTTATAAATAAGTGCGTTTGAAGGGTAGTAGTTTAAAAATGAAGGGTCTATTTTTATAGAACTGTATAATGCTTCCGTTGTGTCGAACTTATAGGTAGAGCTATAACCTATCAGTTTATCGTGATAAAAAACTCCCCAATAATTAATAATATCATCAAAATCCACACCTGATAATATATTATTGACAAAAATACTTTCTTCGGTAGGATTTATCTTATAGTTCTTATATCTGCTTAGTGCACTTAAATAAATTTCATACCCGTATCTGGCAACATACTTTGCATCAATATGTTGAATATGACAATTAGAAAGTCCTTTATTTAATTCATTTCTTAATTTAGACTTAACCTGATCAATATTTGTGAATTTATTGCATATTATTGCATACCATTCCGGGACTTCACTAAATATAAAAACTCCGTCTGTATATCTTAAAAGCTTTCCATTCAACCGGGTTAAGATTCCCTTAGCCTGAACTTCTGTGATTTTTACTCTTTCATTGGCTGGAGAGAAAGGCATTATAATGCCATTATAATTATAGTATAGTGTGTTCTCAACAATTTCAAATGTCGTTCCCCTCTTGCCAAACAACTCACTATACCGATATAATAGATGCTCTTTCAAAATTTAGTCGCGACTAATATGAATTTTATTATCTTTTGTATAGCTTATCTACTCTAAACAAACTAACAAGAGAACCAAAACCATACGAAAAATGTAAAACAATCAACCCCCAGAATATATAAAAAACAGGTGCGCATTTATCCTTAAGACCCATCGAAACATATAGTATAAAACTTAAATATGTAAGTAGAGAAACAATAGATATAGAAAGAAAATACTTACTAAGAAATAAACTTAAAATTAATGGAAAAAACAAGGATGATACGAATATTAAAGGTATAAAATGCCTGATACTTAATGAATTGAATCTCCTGGTAATATAGAATGTAAGAATATTCCAGACTCCATTTTTATATGCATTTTGTGCAAATTTCCTATATGTTTCACGAGCATAATAGGTACATCGGATATGGGAGACTAAAACAATTTTTTTACTTTTCCTAAGTAACCTTTTAGAAAATTCAATATCATGATTCCTTACCAATTTTTCATTGTAATAGCCTAATTCTTCGAATAGAGATTTTTTATAGATTCCAAAGGGAACTGTATCAACATAAAGAATTTCATTTTTTTTAATCCTGAAATCAGAATTCCCTACCCCATAAGCAGAACTAAGCACTTTAATTATTGCCTCAGATATTGGAGTTGACTTTATTACCTCCGTGTCTATTCCTCCTCCTATTCCGTCACAATTCATCTCTAATAGTTTACCCATAAGAATTGAAATATAATCAGAAGGAAATTTTGAGTGGGCACTTGCTATTAGTATATATTTTCCGGTTGCATTTTTAATTCCAAGATTTAAAGAAACCGGAGTAATTCGCTCCGGATTAGAAAGCACTTTAATATTAGAAATTTTTTTCTGAATCTTATTTATTATAGATAAGGTATCATCGGTGCTTCCACCATCAATAATCAGAATCTCAATTAATTCTGACGGGTATTCCTGAATTAGAAATGACTGTATGCAGTTTTCAATGTATTTTTCTTCATTGAAACATGGAATCACTATTGATACTATTTCAGTCATATATTCTTTAACTCTATATCAACATGATTCAAACATATGACATAAAAAAATAACCTACTCCGTAATCTTCGAATTTCCTGATATAAGAAAATAAAACTTAAGTAAAAGATTAGTAGTTCGCGTAATGTAGAAATATGGAGTCTGAAGTGCCCCAAATTGCCTGAATGAATTTTCAACATTTTCATTCATACTCCCTTCCATATCAAATCTTAAAGTTTTGTCTGCAACAAACTTAATTGCTGCAAAAACGAGAAGTGATGAAGCTCCAGAGTTTTTAAAATACGGATCAAAAGAACTTATAAGATTGTATGCGCTATTATTATCCCATACAATAAATAATGCACCATGAATATTATTAAATTCATCTATAGCATAAAGAGTTCTTCCAGATTCATTTAAATAAGCTGCATCATAAATACGCTTAAACAATTTAAAATCATATGAAATATTTTTATTTTGCTTAGTAAGCGTTAGATTGTGATTAGCATAAAAATCTTCAGCTGAGAGATCGAAATGAATCTTAATACTTTTTTCTGCTTTCTTAATCTGTTTCTTTTTGGAATAATCAAAATTTTCAAATACTACTTTCGAATCAGAAATGCTGTCTAAGAGGTAAGTGTATAATGTAGTCTGTTTAAACCCTTTCCAAAAAAAGGGCAACCAATTTGAAAAACTGTAATGATAAGTCAATTGAATATAGTCAGTTCTGGGCAAATTTTCAATAAAATAAAATAATACTTTCTTTTCCAAACTTAGTTTTTCAGAGTGTTTTATGTTTTCTGGAAATACAATATATGGTCCAAAAAATGGTGTAAACCTTGGAATCGTCAAAATTTTAAAGAGGAGCATTTTCTTCTTCAAGTAATAAGGATAGCTTGCAATAATCTTTTTATCAACTATATAAAGCAAAACGTCCCAATTGTCATTACCAGCTACAGCATTCAACCACCAATATTTTACAAATATTGGCAATGAAACATTTGAATCACAAAATGTCTTATATTTTTCCTTATTTGAATTCAATTAATTTATTATTAATTCCAATGCTGTGGATGTATAAGAATTATTACTTTTTGTCCAATAGGAATTTCATTGAAATTCTGCACCCCCATGTGCCATCTTTTTCCTCCCGGATAAATGGTTGCATCTGAAAAATAATAGTTATCTTTAAGAAAATTAGCATCATACACAAGACCATAATTTTCTTTATCGTCTTTAATTATTTTTATATTGTTTGCTGGATGCTTGTTTACATTCTCGACTGGATTTGGCATTCCTTGATTCTCAATTTTAACTTTGTCAATTGAATTATTCTTATTCCATGTATCCGCGTCTTCGAATGTAAGTTGTACAGGAAAAAAAGATGTATTGGTTTGTATGAACTCAAAATTAGTAAAAGAGGAACCCTCATAAGGAGAGCTTTTCCAAAAATATGTATTCGAATAATGAAACAAATAGCAATAATTGGAACCATGGGCACTTGTCCCATAAACATTTATACCATTGTCTCTTAACCATTTTAACTGATTAGATAGAAAAGACTTTGGTTCGATATGATAAATTACTTGCAATGTTACCAAATCATTATGAATTCCTATTTCGTGTCCAAAGGAATTCTGCAACTTTTCCAAATAGTAAATAATTTTATCATTCCTTTTGAAATAGTTTGCTTTAGTTATTCCATAATATTTTGCAGTATGCAAAATAAAATAAGTTGAGACAATACCATACTTGTGCTCAATGTAAGCCATTTTTATACTTGCATTAATGTCATCATCAACATCATGTCTAAGAGATAAGACTACTTTATCATCTGAAAATGTTTTATCAAAATCTTTTTGAGGAACAATAAGGAACCGATTGGATGAGATTAAGTACTTCAAAAATTTTTCATAGGCAACAAGATTAAGATTTGGATCATGGATTGTTATACTATTGTCAACTTTGATAGATTCTGTAATATAAATGATTCTGTCATTATCGTAATTTTGAGTATCATCTTCCTTCTTACACCCTATAGTTAACCTAATTGCAATTATAAATCCAAAAATCACAATTGATCTCTTAACAAAAGCACGATATACCCTAAGAATTTTCAAACTCTGTTTCTAATTTTTATACAATAAATAAGATTCATCTTACACTTTAAAATCTCTGGCTATTAAATTACATTTTGGAAATGCTGAAAATAAAATAAAAAACTGAAGTTCTTCTTTGAAAAAAAAACCAATCCATTACATATCCATTTTCAAAACATAGTTTCTTATAAGTATTAACAATTTCGTCAGGTAAGATATGATCAGGATTTGCCGTATTGTAAAACGAACTTCGATATTTAAGATGATGTTCATTAAATATATTTGGGTCTGGCCTATATTTTTCCTCTACTTGAGGCATTTCGAATAAAACATTCAAAATTATAACCGCTTTTTTCTTGGTTATTCTAAAAATATCGGGAAATAAATCAAAATGTTCACAATATTTTCCAAAGGTTGTTACCGGATTATCGATAACTATCAGATCAAATTTCTCCAGAGTATATTTAATCTCATTGAACGAATCGGTTATTTTGATTCTTGAATTTGGAAGATTCTTTTTAAGAGAGTCTTCCAAATTTGGATTTATCTCCCAAACCTCAAGTGAGCGTACGATAGGTGCATAAAACTTAGTATGATATTCACCAGTAAATCCAAATACTTCGAGCGCGTCCATCTCCGCAATGTTGAAACCTTTTCTTTTTAACCTCCTAATTACTTTATGGATTGGCTCTAATTTTAAGTTTCTTCGGATCAGAGCCTTAATATTAATAATTATGAATTTGAAAAATAGTTTCAATTGATTGATTTCTTGAAGTTTATTATCTTCGGGTCAAATTCCTTATTTTAAACATTCCTGGCATATAAATAACTGAATCTATATGAAAATAAGAGGTCGATTGA
>Ga0302206_1000906_pt1 | contig 11261 bp, 8 predicted proteins | sample II_Fen_E2_1_FD_194581 | JGI IMG/M metagenome (GOLD analysis project Ga0302206, IMG submission 194581) | Peat permafrost microbial communities from Stordalen Mire near Abisko, Sweden - II_Fen_E2_1 | ecosystem: Environmental > Terrestrial > Soil > Wetlands > Permafrost | place: Sweden: Abisko...
TCCAAGAGATTCTGTATTTTTAAAGTTTATGTCATTGGCTAATCCCACACCATTGTCAGCTATGGTAAGCAAAAATTTATTTCCATCGTAGTGCATTAAAGTTACTTGAATTTCACCCTCACTATCTGGGAAGGCATATTTTAATGAATTAGAAACCAGTTCGTTGATGATCAAACCGAGTGGAATAGCAGTTTCCATGTTAAACGAAACATCCTCTATATCAACTTTCAGTCTTATCCCTGGCGATGTTCTGTGACTACTGAAGAGGTCAGTTAGCATATTGGCCCCGTACTCTGCAAATTTAATGCTTGAAAGATCATCTGACATATATAAACGTTCATGCACCTTGGCCATGGATTTAACCCTGTTTAAACTATCAATAAACAAATCCAAATCCCTTTGATCCTTTACTTGTGTTGACTGAAGGGAAAGGAGACTGGAAATGATCTGCATGTTGTTATTTACACGGTGATGGATTTCCCTGAGTAAGATTTCCTGTTCCTTTAAAGATTTTTTGAGAAACTCGTTTTTAGCCTTTACTTCTGCTAATTCTATTTTTTCTTTCTCTGCTCTGTGCCTGTTTAAAACTATTTCCACATTTGTACGGAGTTCTCTTTCTTCAAATGGTTTGATTATATATGCATAAGGCTCTGTTAATTTAGCACGCTCCAGTATTTCCTCGTTTCTATAAGCTGTTAGGTATATTACTGGTATTCCGTACTTGTCATTGATCTTATGGGCAGCTTCAATCCCATCGATTTCACCTTCTAACATAATGTCCATTAGGACAAGATCTGCATGGGTTTCTCCTGCTCGAGATATGGCTTCCTCTCCTGAAGGAACTAAGTAGGGAACTTTATATCCAAGATCTTCCAGGAGGAATTTAATATCTTGCCCAATGAGTTCTTCGTCTTCAACAACCAGTATAGTTTCATTTACCATTTGATTTTACCCTATCTTTGTATTCCAATTCATTGAATATAAGATTATATTTGGTCCCATTACTTTTATCAAGTTTCAGGGTACCTTTTAATTGTTTGGTAAGGTATTTAATCAACTGCATTCCAAAGGTATCTGATTTTTCTGTGTCTATGTCATTAGGGATGCCTACACCGTTATCGCTTACAATTAAATTAAAGCTATTCTCATCTGAATGAAGTTCGATTTTAATTTCTCCAATTCTTTCATCTGGAAATGCATATTTCAATGAATTAGCTACCATTTCATCTATTAATAAACCGCATGGAATTGCTGTTTCTATGTTGAGTGAAACGTTTTCAACATCGATATCCATTTTTATATTACCTTTGTCGAGTTCATAGAAGTAAAGCAGGTCTTCTGCCAGTATCCTAACGTATTCATCAAATTTGATTTTGGTAAGATCATCAGATTGGTATAGTTTTTCATGTAAAATAGCAATACTTCTAACCCTATTTTGAGTTTCTTTGAAGATATCAATAGCTTCTTGATCTTTTATATATCTTGATTGGAGACGTAAAAGACTTGAAATTACTTGTAAATTATTTTTAACCCTGTGATGTATTTCCTGTAAGAGTATTTCCTTTTCTTTGAGTGAAGATTTAATTTTCTCCTCTGCAATTTTTTGTTCTGTTATGTCCTGTTCCGTTCCAACTATTCGTAGGGGTTTGCCATTTGAATCTGTTATAACTTCCCCTTTGGATGACAGTGTCCTTATTGATCCGTCTGGCCGAATGATACGGTAGTCGTTCGAAAAGGGCTTAAGTTCTTTTAAAGCGTGATTAATACTTTTCTGTACATTTGGTCTGTCCTCTGGGTGTATGATATCCATCATGGCTTCGTAGCTTTTACCAAACACTATTGGGTCTAATTTCATTATGTTATAAAATTCATCTGAACAGCTCATCTCAAGGGTTTCAAGATCCCATTCCCAGCTGCCTATATGTCCTATCTTCTGAGCTTCCATGAGTTGTCTGTGGCTATTTCTTAAAGCTTCTTCTGCCAATTTTCTCTTTGAGTGTTCTTTAACCTCTTCTAATGCCCTGTTAACTGCGTGTACAATCTTAGAAAGACTCCCTTTTAGAACATAATCAGTTGCCCCGCATTTTAAAGCTTCTATTGCGAAGTCTTCACCCATTTTACCACTAACAAAAATAAAAGGAACATCTGGAGATTTAACTTTTGCGATTTTCAAGGCAGAAAGGCCATCAAAATGAGGGAGTGAATGATCTGCAAGGATCACATCAGGTTTAAATGATTTTAATTCCCTTAAATAATCTTCTTCTTCTTCTACTCGTATAGATGAAAATTTCATTCCACTTCTTTCGAGTTCACGGTTAATCAACTCGGCATCAAATGGAACATCTTCAAGTATCAATATTTTGAGGTCTTCTTCCATTTTAAACCTTCTTAAATATCTTTAGAATATTATTTACAAAGTATTATTATAAATTTTTTTTTAGAATTTTGTGAATATAATTCATTATCAATAATATGAATATGATTTCAATTTATTTGTTACAATTATTGTACTGAAGCTCTCAATGTCATATTTATATCATAATTAATTCTTTATCTGTAAATTAGACCTTATAAAGCTATTGATTTTCAAATTGAGTTAGCAAAAAAAATAGTGTTGAAGCTGTCCTCAAAAACATCTCAGACCAAAAATTTAAGGCCATTATTCTTCATCATTGGGAGCTTCTTTATTTAAATAGCTAATTTTTTTTGATTGGATAACTATTTAAATAAATATTAATTGTGTTTATACCATTAAGACGTCTCTTTTATAGGTTTCATTTATTACAGTTGCAAGTCCAACGTAAACTGCTGATAATCCTGTTAATATTCCTTCATAACCAGCTATCATGGTTATTGTGGAGTTTCCTGTTAATTCACCAGCAGTTAGAAGGAAGAAAAGTACTGCTAAAGTTATGAATACCACCTGAAGTCCTCTACTGAGTTTTAAAGCAGCGAAGAACATCACTATTGTGAATAAACCCCACATGAACAGATAAGACGCTAGGGAAACTGGATCGGGTGCAGTTGCTAGTCCCATCTTTGGCAAGATGAGTAGTAACACAAAACTCCACCAGAACAGTCCGTATGATCCGAATGCAACCATTCCGAAAGTATTGCCTTTTTTGTATTCCATCCAGCAAGCCAGTATCTGGGCCACTCCACCATAAGCTATGCCCATTGCAAGTATCATACTGTTTATTGGGTAAAAACCCGCATTGTGTATGTTCAACAGCACTGTGGTAAGTCCAAAACCTAAAAGTCCCAATGGTGCTGGATTGGCTGTTAAATCCTTTAATGTAACTCTATTTTCAGTCTCTTCAACCATATTTTATCCCCCTAGAGGGTTAGTTTTTTATACTCCTTAAATTTTATGTGATAGATTATTCTTCGAGTGTTGATGTGTCTCCGATGTCTTCTCCTGCTTCTCTGGCTCTTAAAACCCTTCTCATTATTTTGCCGCTTCTGGTTTTTGGTAGTGAATCAACCTGTTCAATTTCACCAATGACTGCTACGGGCCCTAATTCATATCTTACGTGTTTTTTGAGTTCTTCGATGAGTTTTGTTTTGAGTCTGTATCCTTCTCTTAATATTACGAATGCTTTTATAACCTGTCCCTTAATTGGGTCCGATTTTCCAATTACTGCTGCCTCTGCAACTGCAGGGTGGCTTACAAAGGCTGATTCAACCTCTGATGTGCCTACTCTGTGACCTGCAATCTTTAAAACATCGTCGGATCTTCCCTGTATCCAAAAGTATCCGTCTTCGTCCTTCCTTGCCATGTCACCGGCCTTGTAAACTCCGGGAATCTTATTCCAGTATACCTCTTTAAACCTGTCCTCATCTTGATAAAGAGTTCTGAACATTGCAGGCCATGGTTTGGTAATTACCAGATACCCTCCCTTTCCAAGTGGCACTGGTTTGCCGTTTTCATCAACTACATCCGCTGCAACACCAGGTACTGGTTTGGTTGCTGAACCAGGTTTAAGGTAAGCTGAAGGTAATGGAGATATTAGGTGCATTCCTGTTTCTGTTTGCCACCATGTATCCATTATTGGGGTTTTTCCCTTTCCAATGTTTTTATAGTACCACATCCAAGCCTCGGGGTTGATAGGTTCTCCAACCGTACCGAGTATTTTTAGTGAGGATAGGTTGTACAGATTGGGATATTTGTTTCCAAACCTCATCAGGTGTCTAATTGCAGTAGGTGCTGTATAAAATTTAGTTACCCCATATTTCTCCACGATACTCCACCATGCACCCGGATCCGGGTAGTCCGGTGCTCCTTCGTAAACAACAGTTGTGGTACCAAGGAGTAGTGGTCCGTATATAACGTAACTGTGCCCTGTGATCCATCCGATGTCACCTGTGCACCACCACATATCATTGTCTTGTATATCGAATATGTTTTTGAGGGTGGTCGAGACGCCAACCATGTATCCTCCCGTTGTGTGAAGTACTCCCTTGGGTTTTCCTGTACTTCCTGATGTGTAAAGTATGAATAATGGATCTTCTGCATCCATTGGTTCGCATTCACATTCTGCTGGTTCTCCTTCTATTAATCTTTCGAAGAATATTTCCTTTCCACTCAGATCAGAAATTTGTATTTCACTTCCTGTGTGCTTTACAACTATAACGGTTTCAATGGTTGGACACTGGAGCATTGCCTCGTCTGAAATTTTTTTAAGATCTATAATTTTTCCCCTGCGGAAGGTTCCATCTGCGGTTATGAGTATCTTGATCTTGGCGTCGTTCATCCTTTCAACAAATGCTCCGACGCTTAGACCTGAATATACAACACTGTGTACTGCACCTATTTTGTTACAGGCCAGCATTGAAATTAGGAGTTCTGGGCACATTGGGAGGTACATCGATACTGTGTCCCCTTTTTTTACTCCCAGGTTTTTAAGTCCGTTGGCCATTTTGTTGACCTCACGGTAGAGCTCATAGTAGGTTAACTTTTTCTCATCCCCCCTTTCATTCACGTAGAGGATGGCTACTTGGTTTCTTTTTTCGGTATCGATCCACCTGTCAACTGCATTGTAGGCCAGGTTAATCTTTCCGTTTACAAACCACTTGTAGAAAGGTTTGTTGCTTTCATCTAGAACTTTATCCCATTTTTGGAACCAGTCTAGATCTTCTGCCTTTTCTTCCCAGTATTTCTCGAAGTCTTTTCCCTTTCTAATTTCGTTTTCCCAATTCTTTATGTGTGCTCTTTCTACCGTTTCGACATTTGGTTTGAAAATTCTCTTTTCATCCAGAAGAACGGTCGTATCGCGTTTCATTTCTTTCCCCGCCATTTAAAAATTCTTTGTCCAATTTCAATGATAATAACTAAGTTGATTTTAGTATATATATTTTTCGATGATTAATCATTATAAATCATTATTAATGATGATGATTTAATATAACTTCAAGCATAATTAAAATATACATTAAATGTTACGGATTATTTATTTTGATTTATCCCATAACTGCGGACATGACATCAGCTGGATCACTGATAGAAGTTATTGATACCCCTGTTTTTTTACCATCCCTTGAAATGCTGCATGGATTGGATTTATCATCAAATGTCTTGTTAGTGTAACAAAAACATCACCTTTATTACCACACATAATAGAATCTTCTACTTTTTCCTGTTCTTCATCATCCAAATGACAATAATCCGTTTCCAACTCTTTTAACCCATCAGCCTGTTCCAATGTTAGGAAAAGATGGTCAATATCGTTATTTTTATATAAGCACGATCTTTCGTCTATATGCCATATTAAAAGGCCGGAAGTAGGTAGTTTAGAGTCAAAACCTACTTGTTGACGATTTTCTACCAGGAAATATTCGAGTTCATTAGAATTCTCAATAAAAAGTTTATATATCTTTTTATTATCCAGAACTCCGGGTATTTTATATGTTTTAGGTTTTCCTTTAACTATCTCTGGTTCAACCCATCCTAGGGATGACCTGCAATATGCACAGGGAAGGGCAGATGTTTTAGATTTGTCGTTGTTATATAACATTACTGTAAAAAAACCTTTAATAAATTATTTGGAGATTTATTATTGATTAAAAGAAACTTGCCTGGTATTCTAAGTGGTTTAATTATTTTTATAATCCTTTTATTCGTATTTGTCCCAAATTTCCAAAATAATGATTTTAATGAACAATTAATTCAAAAAGTCTCCAATGGGGTGCCAGCTGATGAATTAATACCCCAAATTGTGAATTAGAGTATTTATGATAAACAAAATATAACTTATACTGTGAATCAACGCATATTCAATATCAATAAGTGGGGAAACGGAACTGTAGCATCTCAAACTGATTATATATATGAAACCCGCCATTATAATAAAATCAATTTACGAAATCAGAATTACAAATTAGTAAGGATAGAATATGCTAAACATGAGATATCTAAAGAAGAATTTTTACAAAAAATTAATGATTTAAATTATTAAAAAAATATTCTAAAAAAAATAAAAAAAATTAGGGATTGGGATTTTTTTCCCTAAGTTACATCATTGGTGGCATACCGCCAGGCATACCGCCCATTCCACCCATTCCTTCCATTCCACCCATATCAGGTTCCCTTGGAGTTGAGGATGCTATTACATCATCTATCCTTAGGATCATTTCAGCTGCTTCAGCTGCTGACTGGATAGCCTGTTTTTTAACCCTGTGAGGTTCGATTACTCCAGCTTTGTACATGTCCCGTACTTCACCCTTGAACACATCAAGTCCCATGTATAAGGATTTTTCGTGCGCTGCACGGAGATCAACTAGGGAATCTATACTGTCGAGTCCTGCGTTTTCAGCGAGTGTTTTTGGTACGACTTCGAGTGCCTCTGCAAATGCTGCAACTGCAAGCTGTTCCCTTCCACTTATGGTGTCAGCGTACTCTTTTAAGCCTCTTGCTATTGATATTTCTGCTGCTCCACCACCAGCCACTACTTTACCGTCTTCAACTGTTGCTGCGACTACACCAATTGCATCGTCTACAGCTCTTTCAATCTCATCTACAACGTGGTCTGTTGAACCCCTAACAAGGAGTGTTACAGATTTAGGATCTTTACATCCTTCTACAAAGATCATTTCTTCGCCTGAAATTCTTTTCTCTGCTACTGATCCAGCGTCTCCAAGATCTTCAAATGACATGTCTTCAATGTTTGAAACTACCTTAGCACCTGTTGCCCTTGAGAGTTTTTCCATGTCTGATTTTTTAACTCTTCGGACAGCCATTACACCTGCTTTAGCAAGGTAGTGCTGTGCAAGGTCGTCTATACCTTTCTGACAGAAGAGAACATTTGCTCCTGCATCTTTTATTTTACTGACCATGTCCCTTATCATCTGCTCTTCCTGTTCAATAAAAGCTTGCATCTGAGCTGGGTCTGTAATCCTTATTTCTGCGTCTACTTCAGTTTCTTTCACTTCAATTGCGCTGTTTAAAAGTGCGATTTTAGCGTCTTCAACTTTTTTAGGCATTCCAGGATTTACCCTTTCCTTGTCAATAATAACACCTTGAACTAGTTTGGACTCATCTACGATAGCACCATCTTTCTTCTCAATTTTGATGTGATCGGTGTCTATTTCACCTTTTTCTTCAACCTGTTTCACAGCTGCAACTATAAGTTCTGCTAAAGGTTCTCTTGCTTTTTCTGTTCCTTTACCTGTCATTGCAGTCATAGCAACTTTCAAGAGAGTATCTCTGTCGTCTGCATCAATTGATATGACGTTTAGGATTTCCTGTGCTTTTTCAGCTGCCTGTCTGTATCCCATTGCAATGATGGTTGGGTGTATATCCTGATCCAGCAGTCCTTCTGCTTTTTTGAGTAGTTCACCAGCAATAATGACTGCTGTGGTTGTTCCGTCTCCTACTTCGTCTTCCTGTGTTTTTGCAACTTCTACTAACATTTTTGCTGCTGGATGTTCGATGTCCATCTCTTTGAGTATGGTAACACCATCGTTAGTAACTACAATATCTCCTAATGAATCGACAAGCATCTTATCCATTCCCTTAGGACCTAGGGTTGTTCTAACTGTTTCCGCAAGTACTTTACCTGCTAAAATATTCATCCTTTGAGCATCTCTACCTAAAAACCTGTTGGTACCTTCAGGTAATATTAAAACTTGTTGGCCTTGGCCGCCTAATTGTGCCACAGTATCACCTCTTTTTGTATATGTAATTCATTAGTGGGTTAGAGGTTCTATAAATAGTTTTTGATCTACTTTTATAATAAAATTTTATTTTATTCAGAACATTTTTGAGGACTAAAATTTGTTATAAAAAAAATTTTGTGTACTTAATATATTGTAAAAAATTATTTAGTTTATCAGAAATTTATAAAATAAAAAAGTTATATTAAAGTACCTATTTACCGATCTTTTTCCAAAGGATCTTTTCACCATCTGCTGTCGACTTGAAGTAACCCTTCCTTTCAAGGTTTCTTAAAGCGTGTTCAAAGTTTTCATTCGATAATTCACTGAACCCTATAGTTTTAAGCTTTGAATAAAGATTTTCTGAAGTATCCTCATCATATGGAAGTATTTCGTAAATCTGGAATTGAAACGAGGTAAGATCCTTTTTGGGACGTGATATAATGGCTTCAAAGTATTCCTTTATCTTCTCTAAATCGGCAATTTCATTCTCCTTATCACGAATGATATCATTGAGTCTGGCTATTTCTTCATCTTTTCTTGCTATATACCCATTATATTCTTCTTTAACATCTTTTATCCGAATACTCTCTGTCTCTGTTGATATTGATGACTCATTCTGACTCTTTTTTAGTTCGATCTTAAGCTTACTGATCTCTAGGAGGCATGCCTTCACTAATTGCCTCAACTGTTCCCTCTCGGTATCCTTTAATAACGGCATTCTATCACTATTATTATCTATGTACTAACCTGTTTTTAAGCTTTAAGATATCATCCTCAAAATGGAGAACTAATATTGATATTCCCACTCCAAGCAGTGCACCTGCCAGTATATCTCCAGGATAGTGAACTCCGATATAAACCCTTGAAAACGCAATCAGAACTGCTAATAAAATAAACAATAAAAGATGTCCATACTTTTTTCCAACAATTATACAACCTACGAATACTTCTGTTGCATGGCCCGATGGAAATGAGTAATTAGTTGCATTTGCAAGCTGGTGTACTCCTGTAAGAATCATAAAAGGCCGTGGTCTGAGAAAAACATATTTAAGATAATCTGAAATGAAATGGCCTATTAATATACCAATTAAGAGTATTAAAGCCACGTTTCTACCTTTTTCTCCCCCAAATATGGCTAATACTGCACATACTCCGAACCAGAAAAAGTAGAGACCAATGTTGGTAATTATAGGGATTAAAACGTTGAAAAAGGGATTCTGAAGATTTAAATTGATGAAGTAAAATAATACCACGTCTACATTATTTGCTGCGCTGATAAAATTATTCAACATTTTTACCTTGTAAACTTTTTTTTATTATTTTAATATTGATATAAATAGGACCTTTTATTTAAAATAAAAAAAATAAATGAGTGATTTACATTATCTCATTTATCAGTTCTGCATTCAAAATCGAAGCACCTGCAGCACCTCTTATAGTGTTGTGGCCAACCAGTATGTATTTCAAACCTCTATCAAATACATCGTCTTTACGAATTCTGCCCACTGATACTGCCATCCCTTTACCTTCCATACGATCCATACGCGGTTGCGGTCTGTTATCTTCCTCACGAATTACAACAGGGTTCTCTGGTGCTGAGTGAAGATTGAGTTTCTGTGGAAGGCCTTTGAATCCTGAAAATGACGATTTAATTTCATTTACCTCGAAATCTTCGTTCATTTCTATGAAAACTGCTTCTGTATGTCCATCCAGTACTGCAACTCTATGGCAAGATGTACTGACACCGAAGTTTGCATTGGTAACTGTTTCACCGTCGAAGTCTCCAAGGAGATGTAGTGTCTCTGTCTCCATTTTTTCTTCCTCTTCACCGATATATGGTACTAGGTTATCCACTATAGCCATTGATGGTACTCCATTGTAACCAGCTCCTGAAACTGCCTGCATGGTTGACACATACACTCTTTTTATATCAAACTGGTCATAAAGTGGTTTTAAGGTCATTACTAGGGCTATTGTAGAACAGTTAGGATTTGTAACGATGAATCCGTCCCATCCTCGATTTTTCTGCTGCATTTCTATGAGATCCAAGTGTTCAGGGTTTACTTCTGGAACTACCAGTGGTACATCTGGTTCCATTCTCATTGCACTGGCATTTGAAGCTACTTTCATACCTGCCTCAGCAAATTTTGGCTCCACTACAGCAGCATTTTCTGCGGGCAGTGCTGAAAATACTATTTCAACATCTTTCACCTGACTTGGGTCGGTATCAACAACAATTGTATCCCTTAAAGCCTCTGGTATTTTACTTTCCAGGTGCCATGTTACTGCATCTTCGTACCTTTTTCCAGCAGATCTACTGGAAGCTGTGAGTGCAGTTACCTCAAAATTTGGATGATCTGCCAACAATTCAATGAACCGCTGCCCAACCATACCAGTTGCCCCTAGAATTCCTACGTTTACCATTTTAACCACCTATCTTTTAATATTATCTTATTATTCATACCATTCTCATAAATTAATTATTAATTCAATCCAAGAACATCAGCCATGTCACTTACATAACCCTTTTTAGCTGTAACAACATATCTTAATGCTTTTATTACACCAGTAACAAATGCTTGCCTACTGTGAGCCCTGTGCACTATTTCAAGACGTTCCCCTTCGCCTGCGAAAATTACCGTGTGATCACCAACAATATCGCCACCTCGAACAGCGTGAATCCCTATTTCTTCATTGGTTCGTTCTCCTACTATGCCCTTCCTTCCGTAGACAGCTACTTCATTCAAGTTTCTGTTCAATTCATTAGCTATTATTTCTGCAGCTTTAACAGCTGTGCCTGAAGGTGCATCTTTCTTATGTCTATGGTGTGCTTCGATGATTTCAACATCGTAGTCCCCTATTATGGCTGCAAGATCCTTTATTATCTTAAAGAATACATTAACACCCACTGCCATGTTGGGCGCAACAACAGCTCTGACCTGGTTCTCTTCAATTGCCGAACTTATTTCTTTCATTTCCTCGTTTGAAAATCCTGTTGTTCCAACAACTAGATTTACACCACACTCTGATGAGGTTTTTATCGTGTTAACAGCTGCCCCTGCAACGGTAAAGTCCACGAGTACTTGAGGTTTTTTAGTTTGAAGCAC
>Ga0302206_1000908_pt1 | contig 11250 bp, 7 predicted proteins | sample II_Fen_E2_1_FD_194581 | JGI IMG/M metagenome (GOLD analysis project Ga0302206, IMG submission 194581) | Peat permafrost microbial communities from Stordalen Mire near Abisko, Sweden - II_Fen_E2_1 | ecosystem: Environmental > Terrestrial > Soil > Wetlands > Permafrost | place: Sweden: Abisko...
GCACGTACTTATGCAGTCGTATGCTTCTTACTGACACAGATAGCACGCATGGGCACTATCTTCTTTGGTATCGCACTTACACTCCAGGCCCTTACCGGATATAGCATGCAAACAATAATGCTGGTAGTGGGATTGTGTATTATTATTTATACTGTACTTGGGGGTATTGAAGCTGTAATATGGACTGAAGTAATTCAGGCAGCAATAAAAACAATTGGAGCAATTCTGATTGTCGGTCTGATCATCAAAGATGTGCCGGGAGGGATCTCTTCAATTTTTGAAATCGGGCAAAAAAGTCAAAAGTTCAGCCTGGGTAGTTTTTCACCTGACTTCACAGAATCTACATTCTGGGTAGTTCTTTTATATGGATTTTTTATTAACCTGAACAACTTCGGCCTCGACCAGAATTATGTGCAGCGTTACCATGCTGCAACTTCTGAAAAAAAGGCTTCTGAATCCATTTGGTTATGCGTCTGGCTGTATTTACCGGTGTCGTTATTATTTTTCTTTATAGGATCCTGTCTATATGCATATTCCCAGGTTCATCCTGATTTTTTAGAGGTGATTAAACAACAGGTTGCAGGAGAAAGACTAGCCGGCAGTGCAACTTCGGCTGAAATCATAAAAATGGCTTCTTCTCTTAAAATCTCAGATTATTCTGATAAGGTGATGCCTCATTTTATGGTAACGCAGATTCCGACCGGGTTACTGGGATTAATCATTTCAGCCATTTTATCTGCTGCCATGAGTACCATAAGTTCAGGAATGAATTCATCCGCCACAGTTTTTTCTGCAGACATTTATAAGAGATATTTTAAACCTGAAATCAGTGACAGGCAAAATCTATTTGTACTTCATACCGGTACAGTAATCTTCGGATTACTGGGCATGGGAACAGGTATTGCCATAATTGGTGCCAAAAGCATACTCGATGTCTGGTGGAAGCTATCTGGTATATTTGCCGGAGGAGTACTTGGTTTATTCCTTTTAGGCATTGTAAGCAGAACAAGCAAAAACATAGAAGCCCTGACTGCAACAATTATAGGTGCTGTAGCGATCCTCTGGATGACCTTCTCATCTTTATTACCGGGAAAATATTCATTCCTGAGAAGCCCATTACATGAAAGCATGATAATTGTTATTGGAACAATGACTATTTTCCTGGTTGGTCTGCTATTAACCTTAGTCAGAAAAGAACGGGCAAAAGTGGAATAGGTTATACTTTTTAAGTTTTCTACCTCCTTCACATCCTTCCCTTAACCTTTATACACATCTTTCTAAAACTTCTTTAACCCTTCCCCCAACCCCTTCCCTTAAACAATAAGGGAAGGGGAGCAGTTTCATTCTAAAACTTTGATTCTCTGATCAATGATAGTATTGATGATTTTGATTGTATTCTCAGAATCACTTACTTCCTCGTTCTTAATTCTGAATACATAAATGCCTTTTTCCAATAATTTAGAATCTCTTTCAAGGTCATATTCCTTTTGACTTTCATGAATCTTTCCATCAACTTCAATGATTAGTTTGAGTTTTGCACAGTAAAAATCAGCAATATAAAAGTCAACCCAATCGTTACGAATGCTATAAAATATTGGATGCTGTCTTAAGAATTTATGACCTGATAGCTTTTTCCTTCGAAGGATATTCCAAACCAAGATCTCATGCGATGTTTGGTTATTCCTTAGATTCCTTGCCAGGTGAAGAATGAAAGGATAACTTTTATAGTTGAGCCGAGCCATATACTTTATTCCATACTAAAGGTACAAGAAATTATTAAAGATGAATATTTAGGGTATACAAAATATGAGCTATATTTCTATAATTCAATGGGGAGAGCTCCCTTCCCTTATTGCTTAAGAGGGTCGAGCGTTAAAAAGGTTGTCTTAAAAATCATTTTGTCGATTATAAAACCCCTCCCTGGCCCCCGCTGTATCGGAGCAGGCTCTCCCTTAAACAAATAAGTTGAGGGTACAATTCATTGTGGCAAAGTTAATTTCCCCCCTTCCCTTACTGTTTAAGGGAAGGGGACGGGGGAAGGGTTAAGTGAAATAAAAAGTGCAAGAACAGTACTTTTAAGACAGCCTCATTTTAGCCAAGGAGCCAGAATGCCGCGAGGGTTGAGGAAGGTGATAATTTTATAATAAGAATGGCCAAAAAATCTTAAATCACAAGATCTTCTCTTCTAACACAACATGTTTTATATTTACACGGTTATATGTGTAAGTGATGTGTATCCTTCCATCAGCTGGCTGGATCACCGCCGGATAACTAAACTCTCCTTTACTTTCATTTTCAAGAATAAGTGCATCCTTCCACTTTATACCATCCTTTGAAACCGCAACGTTAAGTCTGGCTCTGTCATTGCGTCCCTGAATGGTCGGGTTGTAAACTAATAAAAACCATCCATCTTTAAGTGTGACAGCATCAATACCGGAATTTGGGTTTGGTAACTCAGTTTTAGTTAATAAGCCCCAGGTAGTACCATTGTCCACCGAAAATGCCTGTACTATGGCATTGCTTTTACTCCTGCACAAAATTTGCAGCTTATTATCCGGATGGATCAATATTGTAGGTTGGATTACATTGAACTTTGTCTCAGAATCTACAGGAATAAACTTCCATGTTTTTCCGGAATCCAAAGATTTTTCCATGTGTACTTTCCAGCTCTGGCTTGTTTCAACACTTGATGCAGAAAGTATTGTTCCATCGGGCAATTGAACAGGTTTGTTTTTTATGGGGCCAAGGATTCCCTCAGGTAATCGTTCAGGAGAAGTCCATATGCTCCCATCATCTGTCGAAGTACGGACCATTCCCCACCAGGATCGGGGAGATGGGCCCACTTTATAAAATAAAAACAGCTTTCCTTCTTTGGTTTTAAAAAGAACCGGGTTCCAGCATGGATAGCGCAATGTGTCATTTATAATTCCGTCGGCCGTCTTCGCGGGTTCGCTCCATCGCCCGCTCTCTGATGCAGAAAGCCAGATACAGACATCTTTATTACCTTCAACTGAACCTCCAAAAGCAGCAACGATAAATTTTTCAGGAGTAACCTCTGCAATTGATGAAGCATGGCATTGTGCAAAAGGAGGTGATTTAAAAACAAGCTCATCAGTGACTTTCCTTAAGGTAATTTGCCCCATAGTTATATTTGCTGGCAAAAAAAATATCATAAGGACAGTCCCAAATATTTTCATAAAGTGGTTCATATAATGAATTATCTGGTTGTGAAATATTTCCTGATTCCGAACGATATTAAAGGAATGTCTTGTCCTGGTATAACCATACACTTTATTGTTTGTAATCCTGGTTTTACTTTACTGATTAAAAAGTTCATTTTGGATATTACTAAGATAAAAATAGAAAAATTTCCCCTACTTAAGAATATTTTTTATTTGACTCGCATTCAAGTCTTTCATACCTTTATCAATATAAACGATTGAAATGCCAAGTCTCATTCAAGGCTTTGAATATGACGTTTTCATCAGTTATCGTCAAAAAGACAATAAAGGAGAGAGGTGGGTGAGCGAATTTGTTGATTCTCTCAAAGACGAACTCGATTCCACATTCAAAGAAGAAATCAGTGTTTATTTTGATATTAATCCACACAACGGGCTTCTGGAAACTCATGATGTTGACGCTTCCCTGAAGGAAAAGCTTAAATGCCTGGTATTTATTCCAATAATTTCCCGGACTTACTGTGATCCAAATTCCTACGCCTGGGAAAATGAGTTCAAAGCATTTATTGAACAGGTCTCTCACGATAAATTCGGACTCAGGATAAAACTGCCTGATGGTAATATTGGAAAAAGAGTGCTTCCGGTTCGTATACATGATCTGGATAATGAAGATATTAAAAATTGCGAGACACTTCTTGGAGGAGGGCTCCGTGGGGTTGAATTCATCTATAAGGAACCCGGAGTTAACAGACCTATGACTAAGCTGGATAATGAAGAGAAGAATTTATGTGGCACCAAATACCGCAACCAGATAAACAGGGTAGCCAATGCCATCAATGAGATTATTTCAGGAATGAGGGCAGAAACAACAGATTATAAAAGTGTGCCACCGGAGTTATTCTCTATTGTGGAAAAACCGGTTTTACCTGAAAAATCAATCATTGTACTGCCTTTTGAGAACATAAGTCCGGATCCCGACCAGGAGTATTTTAGCGACGGACTTACAGATGAAGTTATCTCTGATCTTACACAAATTCCTGATCTCCGTGTAATCTCCCGCAGTTCGGCAATGACATTCAAGGGAAGCAGGAACACCATAAAACAAATAGCAGAGAAGGTAAATGTCCGTTATGTGCTTGAGGGAAGTGTAAGAAAATCCACCGATAGTCTAAGGATCAGTGCACAGCTTATCGATTCGGCAAATGATTCACATATATGGGTTAAAAAATTCTCAGGAACACTTGAGGATATATTTGATATTCAGGAAAAAGTATCAGAATCTATTGTAAATGCCCTTAAAATAAAACTGAGTTCATCAAAAATAAAAAAAATCCAGGAAAGACCAATAGATAATGTTTTTGCTTATGACTGCTACAGGAGGGCCTATCCAAGAATAATGTCTTATAATGTTGGTAACATTGAACTTGGGTTGAAACTGCTGCAAAAAGGAATTGATATCGGAGGTGAAAATGCCCTGATCTATGCCGGAATGGCATTTGCTTATTTCCAGTTCGTTAATGCAGGCATAGATCGCGAAGAAAATATCAAAAAAGCGGAAGTGTATGTTCAGAAAGCCTTTAAAATGAATAGTGAACTGGCAGAGGCACATTTCGTAATGGCACTTATTAACTCGTTAAGCGCTAATCCGGATATGGCAATCGATAATATTATCAAAGCTTATTCATATAAACCCGGAGATGCCGAAATAATGATATGGCTGGCTCTTGCATATACTTTTATTGGCAGAAGCGATGCAGCAAAATCTTTTATAAATGAATGTGTCAAAATTGATCCGTTTAATCCTATGATTGATTCATTGATCGGCCGGAATCATTTTTATAATGGCCGATTCGATCTTGCTGTTGATCCGCTGGTTGCGGCATATAGAATGAATCCGGAGAGCGAAATGAATAAGTTCTGGAAGTCCCTTGTACTCTTTTATAACAAACGTGGCGATGAGGCATATAAATTCATTAATAATCATAACAATGAGCCCGCCAGGGATTCATGGAATCATTTGTCGATATTTCTTAAATATGTAATAAAAGGTGATAAGGATAAATTAGTTCAGACTATGAATCCTGAGTTTGTAAGAATACACATGTCAGACCCTCAGAGCTCATACCTTATATCGGCTTTATATTCTTTTATTGGGGAGAAGGAAGAATCTTTAAAGTGGCTTGAGATTTCAATTGGAGGAGGATTCATGATTTATCCGTTTATGAATGAGTTCGATCCATTCCTGGAAAACATTCGTGGTGATGAACGTTTCAGGAAATTAATGAAAAGAGTTAAACAGATCTGGGAAAGCTACGAGGTTTATTGCAATATTGACTTTAATAAATCAGACAGATCGGAATAATGAAAATATTACTGATAAAGCCTCCTCAAAATCCCAATCTGACTAAAAATACCCTGTATGAACCTCTGGAACTGGAATATCTCGCAGCTTCACTCAGGGGTTTAACTGTCAGGATCCTGGATATGAGAATTGACAGGAACCTTCGCAGGGATCTGTTGCATTTCAAGCCCGATCTGGTTGGAGTATCTGCTTATACCTGTGATTATAATACTTCTGTCCGGATCCTGAAAGAGATTAAGGTTTTGGATAAATCAATAACAACCGTCGTGGGAGGGCATCATGCCACTTTTATGCCGGATGATTTTGTTCTTCCATGGGTGGATGCCATATTTCTCGGTTATGCAGATACTACATTCCCACAATATATCAATACTCTTGGTAACCCGGATAAAATCAGAGAGATACCCAATATTGGAATTGTCAATAATAATAGTGTCTATTTTACAAACAGAGATTTAACACCACCTGATCTGAATAGTTTGCCAATGCCTAACCGCAGCCTTACTTACAGGTACAGGGATAAATATCATGATGCTGTCAGAAACAGGCTGTCACTGGTAATGACCAGCAGAGGCTGTGCCTTTCGTTGTAATTTCTGTGCCTGCTGGAAGCTGATGGATGGGAAATATGCTGCAAGAACACCGGAATCAATTATCGATGAACTAAAAAGTCTGCCAGAAGAGATCGAAGCTGTGTATTTTTCTGATGATAATACTTTCAATGACATCGACAGAATATGGAAGCTGAGTGAATTGATTAAGAAGAATGGCATTAAGAAAAAGCTGCAAATGTATGCCAGGGTTGATACCATAATAAAAAACCAGGCTTTGTTTGAGGACCTTGCAGGGGCCGGACTGCAATTTTTGACTGTCGGCATTGAATCGTTTCGCAATTCGGATCTGGATTTCTATAAAAAGAAAACTACAGTTGAAATGAATAACCAGGCTATCCGTTTTCTGAAAAAAATAAATGTTTACATTCTTGCACATATTATTGTCAGACCGGAATATTCAAAAGAGGACTTTAAACAATTATTAAGTTATGTATATGAGAATAACCTCTTCAGACCTGGATTCCCTGTATTGACTCCACTACCCGGAACTGAACTGTATCAGGATACCCGTAAGACTTTCATAACGACCAATTTTGACTTTTTTGATTTCGTTCATTCAGTTCTTCCGACCAGACTTTATCATAAGGACTTTTACAGACAACTGACGGGTCTTTATGTTAAAAGTTATGCAATTTCAAGGCTTATAAAACACAGATTCAACAGGCTTTTTTTACTGAATAAGGAGAAGTATTTTACTGATAATACTGATGGAGTAACAATCAGAAAACTGCTTATAGTATATCTCTTTTCAATATTTTCATATTTTAAATTAAGATTTTTTTCACCCGGTGTGTCACATCATTCTTTTCACCATTAAGAGTTCAGGGCCGGTCATTGCTAAAGTATCTGCAAAAAAACTTATGCAGATAAATTAATTTACAGCCTCAGAATTCAACTGTACTTTATCAGCGAGGAAACCTCCCCCTTTAATCAGCCATGATATTCCAAAAGCAACCAGTGCGACAGTTTCAGCCCAGAAGACCAAAGTTGAATCAGAGCAGCAATTGACAAAAAATAAATAGAAAATTCCCATTAAAGCCACACAACAAAAAATGATTGTACCACATATATAGTAAATCGCATTTCTGTTTTTCTTTTTTGAACCGGGGAAGGGACCTTTATCAGTTCTCGTAAACAAAAATAAAGAATCAAAAGAAAGCAGAAGAAAAAATGCTGCGCCACAAATTCCATGAATAAGGCCTGAAACGCAGCATAGTCCGCTTCCTGTGCTAGGGAAAAAAGCTATCCCTAATGCACAAAAACCTGCAATATTTCCAGTCCAGTTATCTAAATAACCCCATTTATCCTTTTTACCATAGCCTTTGTAAAAAAATAAAAACAATGCAACTGCACAGAGCGCGCCAACAAATAGATCACGCACGCATGTATGGTAATAATGACTTATTGAAATTTGGACCAGATCGATATTGCAGCAAGAATGACCGCCGGACATAAGTACGAAAGGCAATAATATACCAATCCATCCTATGGATTTCCTCAATGTCTTGACTGAATGTATCAGGTCAGAATCATTGATTTCCATTTCTGTTTTCATACTGATAAGTTTTTAGTTTGAATTCCATAAAAGCCCCAAGACATGCCTATATCTTAACCGGGACGAAAACCCTTACGATTTTCGTTAGTAATACTTTTTTAAAAATGCAACGGCATTTTTAGAAAATATCTTGTCCAGAATATCTTTTGCCGGCAACTTGTTCGGTAAGAATCTGAATGTTTTATGTACCACGTAATCTTCTGCATAATATTTGAGAAGGTCACTGAACAGGTTCTGAAGCAGATCTGAAGTATAATATTTGTCAATTGGAGAGATTATTCCGTCAAAATCTGTTCCCAGACTGGTAATATCCCATGCAGGGAGGTTATTGCTGTCGAGTAAATCGGCAATATACTGTATCTGGTTCCATACCAGCTGTAACCACTTCCCTGGCCTTTTCTTCTTACAACAGCGATACGTTATTTTATTTTTCTCATGCTTATTTGTGATCTGACGTTTATCTAACTGCAAACCAAATATTCCATCTGATTTTGCAATCCTCACAATTTCGTCATCATAGAAATTAATATCCCTTCCATTGAAAAGACCATTTCTTTCCCTTTGATTATCAGGAGAATCAGTCAGTCTTGGATAACCGTTCAACGCACCATGGCTGACAATAACCGGGATCTGTTCATTACTATACTTCTCATCAAGAATCCCGTAATAGGCTTTCCTTACCAACCGGTTCATGTGTTTTACGTCAATGTAAATCCTCCTGCCATTGGTTTTACAAAGAAGGCGGTGAATAACTTTTTCTCCGAGCGGATTGAGACCTTTATCCGAACCATCTCTATCATCCATCCTTTTGGCAAGAATATGTGGAAGACTTCTTGCCTGCCCCCCCAGGTAATTGTAGAAATGATGACAAAATGTAACAAAAAAGGGAGGGTGCTGCCAGTTCTTTACTAAATCGATATTTGACAGTACTGAAACCGGATCAGGCGGATTACTATTGTCATTGCTGAACAAATTTGCACCTTCAATACTCAGAACTACTGATAGTATGTCCTTCTTGCTATCAATGTTAGCCTCAATGTCACGATAAGAGGAGGTTAACCTGTAGCAGACCTTTTTCCCATAGATAATAAGCGGAGTATTGTCAAGCTGTCTGTAGAATTCGTATTCACAGTTTAATTCATTAAAATCGTCAATGTTATTCCGGATAAATTCAATCTTCTTTTGGCCTATCCCTACCATGAAGTCCTCAATGAAAAGGCTTAGATAAGATTTATGGACTCTTTTTACTACGTTGTCTATAAGGTGTTGTACAGGATTCTTTTTAAGCTTAACGGGGAAGAAGCCTTTTTCTATCGGACTCAGGGCCGCTACCACAATTTTGAATTTTCCCTGCAATAACGCAGTAAAATTGGACTGAGAGAATCTTGTAATTCCTGTAATATTTTCCAGCTTCAGATTACGATAATCCGGTGGATCGTCATGCCAGATACTATTATTAAGAGAGGCATCAGCATTGTTGGTAATGCCGGGGCATGCCAAACCAAATGGTTTCAAGGAAGGGTGACAATGCAGATCAACGAAAGGAAGATGATTGCCAGGAATTTTATCGCTGATTTTCATAATGTTAAGACCAGGAATTAGTTGATTATAGAAATAATTTTTTCAGTGATTCCGGTATTAATAAGACAAATTTATGAACCATCGGAGCTATAAGCAAATTTATTTATATTGTAGCTATTCAGGATGAATTTAACCTGTAGGCATCACTGTAATTAGGGGAGAAGGGGCAGACTCTCCTTTAAAACTACTCTTTATACACATCTTCCCAAAGCTTCTTTAACCCTTCCCCCAGCCTTGTGCGGCAGTCTGGCTCCTTCGCTAAAAAGGTTGTCTCAAAAATCATTTTGTCGATTATGAAACTCCTCCCTACCCCACGCTGTAGAGGGGCAGGCACTCCCCTTAAACAAATAAGGGGATGGTACAATTCATTGTGACAAAGTTAATTTCTCCCCTTCCCTTACTGTTTAAGGGAAGGGGACGGGGGAAGGGTTAAGTGAAATAAAATGTGCAAGAACAGTACTTTTAAGACAGCCTCTAGCGAAGGAGCCAGACTGCCATGAAGGGTTGGGGAAGGGTTTAGAATGAGAAAGTCAAAGGCACGTTTATATAGTCATCTAAAAGAAAGATGTGTATAAAGATTAGCTACAGAAGGAGGGGAACTGTATCAGGCATATATTTTCCGTATTTTTATCCCCGGGTTCCACATAATACGCATTAGGTATGAAAAAAGTATCAAGGAGAAGTTTTCTGAAAACAGGGTCAATGGCTGCTGCAGGACTGAGTTTAATTCGCCCGGCTGCTTTTTCAAATGAAGAAAACGACGAACTTGTAAGGATCGGAATAATCGGTATCGGTAACCGTGGGTCGAGACTTTTAAAGACTTTACTCGGGATCGAAGGTGTTGAGATCTCATCATTGTGTGATATCAATCAGAGCAGGGCAGCCAATGCTGCCAGATCGATTGAGAATATGGGAAGAAAACTGCCTTCAGTATACGGAGAGAACGGGAATTCATATAAAGATATGCTCGACAAGGAAAAATTGGATGCCGTCATTATTGCTACACCCTGGGATTCACATGCCGCAATGGCACTTCACGCCATGAAAAACGGAACTTATCCGGGTGTTGAGGTGCCTGCCGCCCTGACAGTTGAGGAGCTGTGGCAGCTTGTCGGGACTTCAGAGAATACCGGTATTCCATGCATGATGCTTGAAAACCGCAGCTTTTGCAAGGATAACCTGGCATTGCTGAATATGAAAAGGTTGGGATTATTCGGAGATATTGTCCATTGTCACTGCGCACATTCACATGATCTTGCCGACTTCTGGTTTTTTGACGCCAAGAACGGCGAACCAAACTGGCCTGCAGAGTACCTTGTCAAATATAACAGGGATCAGCTTCCAACTCAAAGTCTCGGTCCAATTATCAGCTGGATGGATATAAACCGGGGAGATATTTTTACAGAGATCTATTCCAGGGCTTCATCATGCAATGCTATTAATGCATTTTTCAGCCGCGAATTCGGAAAGGATTTTCCTGCAGCTAAACTTGACTATAAACAGGGTGATGTTGTTACATCTATCCTGAAAACTAAAAAGGGGAAAACGCTTGTCATAAATTCCGATCTTCTGCTGCCAAGGCCATACGACAACAGATGGTTGCTGCAGGGAACAAAAGGGATTTATGATGAGGGGAGAAACTCAGTCTTCCTAGAAGGTAAGACAAAGGAATACCACCAGTGGGAGCCGTCAAAATCTTATACTGAGAAATATAACCATAAATGGTGGATGTCAGATTACTCTTCAAAAGAAAATGAAGGTACAGATTTCGTAATGCTCAGACAGTTTGTCAATGCAGTGAGATTAAAAGGACCAGTTCCTATTGATGTATATGATTCTGCAGTTATGAGTGCAGTTGTAGAGCTGTCGGGTATTTCTATTGAAAAGAATGCACCTGTAGAGTTCCCGGATTTTACCAGGGGGAAGTGGCAGACTAATAAGCCGTATTTTGGGTTGGAAA
>Ga0302206_1000910_pt1 | contig 11249 bp, 8 predicted proteins | sample II_Fen_E2_1_FD_194581 | JGI IMG/M metagenome (GOLD analysis project Ga0302206, IMG submission 194581) | Peat permafrost microbial communities from Stordalen Mire near Abisko, Sweden - II_Fen_E2_1 | ecosystem: Environmental > Terrestrial > Soil > Wetlands > Permafrost | place: Sweden: Abisko...
AAAATGATCAATAGTGAAATTCATCGATTCGAAAACGATATCTGAAGCAGCCTCTGTCAGCGAATGGGTATATATAACGGAAAAGGCTATTCTGGCAAGCCTCACAGATGAAGTTCTGATTCCTCAGAGGATACATATAGATCACGTGAAGGATACATTTTTGTTGATGCCCTGTATCACAAGTGAATATTGGATGACCAAACTAGTCTCCTTTTGCCCCGATAACGGCCACCTTGGGCTCCCATCTATATATGGGACTGTTATATTAAACAGCTCATCAACAGGTGAACCGCTTGCAGTTATGGATGGGAGTAAACTGACTGCATTAAGGACAGCCGCAGTTTCGGCAGTCGGTATTAAATACCTTACGCCGAAAAATGCCAGATCACTTGGTGTGGTCGGAACAGGTGCTCAGGCTATTGACCAGGCAAGATTTGCATGTTCAGTCAGAGAGATAGAAAAGATAAGTATTTTCGACCTGTCGGATAACTCGCTTAAAAATTTCATCGAACGATTTGAACCGTATTTTCCGGGAATCAGGGTAACAGTTTCCCAAAATGCAGAAAGTGTATGTGCCGACTCTGAAATAATTATTACTGCAACAAATTCAATGAACCCAGTTTTCCCAGACAAGAAAGACCTGTTTGAAGGTAAAACATTCGTCGGGATAGGATCATACAAACCCGATTGCAGGGAATATCCCGATACTTTTTTCAGGAATCTGGATCAGATCTTTATCGATACAATTCATGGGCTGAACGAGAGTGGTGACCTGATTTATCCTCTAAACAACGGCATTATTTCCAGTGATTGCATATATTCAATTGGTTCCCTGGTAAATGGTAATATATCGATTTCAGATGCACCTGTAAGGTTTTTCAAAACAGTTGGCAGTGCAATATTTGATCTTTACGGGGCAAAACTTGTTTATGAAAAGATATCATTGTAAATAGTTGAGATGAAAGAAGTTAAAAATCCTGATGTTCATGGTTTGAAAATCGAACATAATTAAACAGATTAGCACTATAATGCGCTCGCTCTCGCTTACACTCTCACTCTTTTTTGGTAACCCCAACGGACAAAAGTTGCAACCTGATCGTGTTTTGATCAGGTTTTTTCAATTATGCTGGTATTTTTATCTATGTTATAAATAAAAATATGATCGGCTTTCGTTTGTGAATGATTGTGTCAATGATGTAAATTATAATAAATCTTTCTTTAGAGGCAGGCAGGATGTATATGCTATTCGGTGGAAGCTTTAAAGATTATTCAAAAAAAGAGTACCAGCCATTGACGGGGAAAATTATATGTCATCTTTAACGTTATTAAACCATGGGTATTTATCCTCAGCTTGAAGATAATACCTCCTTTTTCATAGCGGTTGACTTTGACGGGCACGACTGGACTGAATCTTTTGTAAAGCTAAATCTTGTTTGCACAAGCCACAAAATACCTTCCTATATTGCGCGATCCAGATCAGCAAACGCCCTTGCATTCACTATGGAACTTCCATCATATATAATTTCACCTCGTGAAACTACTGTCGTCTGCATGATATTTGAAATCTCCTTGGTTAAAAGAGTTGGAGTAGAAATAGCTGGGGGATAATAGAAATCTTTTTTACATGAATAACCAAAAGTGATAAGAATCTATAACGAAAAATATCAGTAAAACTCAATAGAAGATTTCAGGATAATTTTTCCTGACTTTAGGATTAAGCATTGATTTCGTATAAGTATATGGATTTTGCTTAAGAATAACATCACCCTTGACTTAGTATAGAGTGAGAGAAGCATCACCAATTCTTTCGCCCATTTTAACAGCAGTTTCATATCCCTTTGCTGTATTGATCAATAAATCCTTATCAATGTAGATTTTACCTTTTTCAAACAGCAGTACTACTGTTGAGCCTCCAAATTTAAAGTAGCCTTTCTCTTCACCTTTCTTTACGGAACTTCCCTTATAAGTTTGTACGATGCTTCCTACCATGGTGGCACCAACTTCGGCCATAATAACATCGCCAAACAATGGATTTGAAAGAATTGTATATTCCCGTTTATTCAAACAGAATATTTCAGTCTTTTTGCGCAAAGCAAATGGGTTGACAGAAAAATAGTCACCTTCAATCTTTTTGTTTGCAGTCAAATACCCACTGACTGGGAAATGAAAACGATGATAATCGACTGGGGCTAGCCGGATGATAAGAAGGGCACCATCACGGTACTTTTGTGCAAGAACAGGATTAGCCAAAAAGGAAAATACATCAAAGCGAAATCCTTTTATGATAAAATCAGAATTGCTAATATCAGCATAAGTCAGGATTTTCCCATCTGCAGGAGATACAACAATATTAAAGCTGGTATCAATTGGTCTTGCATTATCCTTTAGTTTTCGGGTAAAAAAATCGTTAAAATTTTTGAACTCATGTTCTTGAGCACCGCTCATATCAATATCAAAATCTTCAATAAAGGGATGTATCCTTTTAGCTGAAGAAGTGCGATCCATCATTTTACCATAGATCGATGAAACCAGCTTTCTCTTCACCAACGCCCACAAGGTTGCTTCTCCTATTGGTTTGTTATACAACCATACCAACCACTTTTCTCCGGCTACCTTTTCTGTTTTTAATTGCCCGCTTTCTCTTACATAATATTGAATGGAATCTTTGGGCGTTGGTGGAAAGTAAGCAATTATGATAATTATTGCAAGCAATAACAAAATGATACCCCACCTTTTTTTAGTTTTTGTTATTTTCATGTTTGCTTTGATTTCTTTACAAAGCAAAAATAAATCAATGTCCTGTATTTTAACCCACGTTCCATTAATCAATAAATTATTAACTGCAAAAGTCGCAGGCCCTGACCACATTTGGCCGGTATTTTCTCAATAACATCAAATGCATCATAACAGTATTTAAAACCCACAAGAGGTGGTCAATTAACTCTAGCTCGAAGTGGTCAATGGGACCAGTTTTTCAACTATTTCTCCCTTTCTCGGAGTAACTGGGAAGGGGCGAAATGGAAACTTCTGTGTTACGAGTACTCTCGCTTTTTTTCAGTACCACGAACGGATCAATGATGCAACTATATGACTGATCAATTTCTATCTAACATGATCAGGCTTGCTTTTGTTACTGGATGTAATAACTAGAAGTTATCCCGGGTTATTGGCAGCTGTTATGATATCGATCAGACACTTTCAGTAAGTTGTAATTTTAATACAACTCTTTTTCATATCCTATGCAATTACTCTCTCCGTTTCAAGGTTGCGTGTCTTTCTTAACGTCCAGAAATAATAAAACAGATAAGGTATATGCAGAATCATGTTTCCTAATCCCCAATAGTAAAGTAGCTGACTGTTTCCAATCCAGTTTGAGGCATTCATGTATTTTTCAAATAATACTCCGGCACCTGTAGCCCTCAGGAGAATGTGTGTTGCCAATGTATATACCCGTGCTGTGATATATAATTCAGGGCGTTTCAATAAAATAGGGTACAGTTCAGCTGCCAGCAAAATGCAGCAAGAACTTGCAAAGAATGTCCCGGCTTCCCCATAAACAAATGCAAGGTTCCAGGTGGTATACAAAAAGTTCCAGGCCCCATTGGTATATGCTATTAAATCACCATTACTGCCCTCTTTACCTATTGACCAGAAACGTTTTTTAATAAAATTGTACTTAACCAGTGGCTGGGTAATACATAAAATTGCCCCGGAAACGGCGTTAAATATATTGTCAGTCTGAAAATCTTTTAAAGTAGCTTCAGCTATATTGAGAAATAATACACCATAAAGAGTCCAGATTAACCAATCGCCACGGAAAATTTTCAAGATATTTTCCTTTTTATAAAGTTCCGCATACCTTCCAAATCCTACAAGTAATGCTGTTGGCAAAAGAACACTTAATGTTTTGACCCAACGAAACCAGCCAATCACATAATTGCCCCACAGAGGGAATGTCAACAAGGCGAGTACCCAGAAAACCAGCGCAAATCTGGGATTTTTGCGCATTACATCAACTATAACTAACAGAACTGCGATATACAGTGCCATAGAAAAAACCTGAATTCCCAAATTCGTTTCCATTACAACTTAATTATACAGTTTTTTACAATCATTTCAATTATACCTTCATCTTTGAAGAAGTGCACTGTGGTTTATAAATATTAGCTGTAAAGTTTGAAATATCAGATAAGTAAAGTGTTATATAATTTGAGGGTGAATTTACATTATTCACAGATTCTAATTATTCAGAAAATGTGTTAGTGTGAGACTGAGTTTTGAGCAAGAAGAGACGAGAGTGCCTGTTCCCGAAAAGAGAAGAAAAGAAAGTACGAGTGGGAGAGTGAGAAATAAGAAAAAAAAGTGAGTGTGCTCGCTCTCGCTCACACTCTCACTCTTTTTTGGTACCCGGAGCGGGACTTGAACCCGCACAACCGTAATGGTCACAGGATTTTAAGTCCTGCGTGTCTACCATTCCACCATCCGGGCATCAATAATATTCCGTATGGAATTTTGTGGTGCAAATTTATAATAAAAAATCATCAATAAAAACAGAAGCGGGAATTCAATGAAAATAAAACTCTGTGCAACTCTGTGCATCCTCCGTGAAACTACGTGTAAGTTCTTAATATTTTTTAGTTACACAGAGAGCCACAGAGAAGATACAGAGGACCACAGAGAAATCTTTTATCAACTATTTTACCAGAATTGGCTTACCTAATCCAACTTTCTCAAGATCATCAAGTTGAGTTTTGGCATCGCCTACAACAACATAGTACATTTTTGCAGGATCAATGTATTTATTTACAAGCGCTAGCTGCTTTTCAACAGTCAGACCTTTGATAAAACTTTCTTCTTTTTTGATGTAATCATCAGGGAGATTGAATGAAGTCATCGTATTAAGCATGCTCAGGAGATTGCCAAGTGTTTCAAACCTGAGAGCATTGCTCTTCATAAGTGAAGATTTCGTGAAATCGATGTACTCCTGTGGGATATCTTTTCTGTATTTCCCCATTTCTGTTTTAAAGATAGTCACAGTTTCCAGAGTCGAATTGGTGCGAACCCTTGATGTAGCAATGAAAGTTCCATAATTTTTGGCACCAACTATATTTGATCTCGCACCGTAGGTAAACCCTTTTTCTTCCCTCAGAATAAGATTGAATATGCCATTGAACGATCCTCCGAGTTTGTAATTGGCGACAGTCGCCGGGAAGAAATCCGGATCAGTTCTTGGTATGGATGGTGCACCGATAGCGATAACGGATTGTTTTGCACCAGGAACATCAACAAAATAGATCTGAGATTTATCTGGGGGTTCTTGAACTTTGATCTCAGGTATAACTACATTAATAGGTTTCCATTTCTTGGCGAGATCTGTCAGAGCTGCTTTTACTCTTGCCTGATCTACATCGCCAACAACAAGGAATTTGGCAATGGAGGGTGATAAATATTTATTATAATATTCTTTGAGATCATCAATTGTTATTGCGGTTACTGAAGCTTCAGTTCCCGTAGCATCTATTGCAAGTACACTATTGCCGAAAATAAGCTTATTCAGATTGCTGGAAGCAAGATAATCGGGACTTGCAGCATTACGTTTAAGATTGTTTATAATCCGGCTTTTTACCAGCGCAAATGATTCGGTATCCCATCGGGGTTCAAGAAGAATTTCCTGTACAAGGCTAAGTGTTTTTTCGAAGTTTTTAGTCATCGAACTAACTTCTACTGAAATATCTTCATTGGAAGAAGTTACTCTTATTGAAGCCCCAAGTAGTCCGATTGCATCTTCAAGCTGTTCTGGTGTTTTGTTTTTTGTTCCTTCATTCATCATTGAAGCCACCAGGTTTGCTACACCTGCTTTCTCGACTTTGTCAAGCATATGGCCACCATCGATAACTATCGAATACTGAACAAGAGGAAGTTCATTCTGGGCTATTCCCCATACTTTAATGCCATTCGATAATGAAGTCTTCCATGGAGTCGGGATAGTAACTTCAGGATCGGGCCCGATTTTAGGCATAATGGAACGATCTAATTTAGTAATCGTTTTTACAATCGGTTCTTCAGATATTACATCAGCCTTAACTTCAGCAGCTTTTGTTACATCTTCCTCTACGATTCCGGCATTTTTGGCACCTTCAACGATCAGAGATACTTTGCCCTTAGGTACGAAACTTGTTTCAACAAAATTCTTGCCCTTGATATATTTTGTGAATACAGCTTTTACGTCAGCCATGGTTACTGCCTGAATTGCAGCAAGATCTTTTTTATAATATTCAGGATCTCCGGTATTCATGGTATATTCTGCAAACTGAAATGCTTTGCCCTGAACACTCGCGAAGCTGTTGTAGAAGCGGGTTTCGTATCCGGCTTTTATCCTTGTAAGATCCTCCTCAGTAAAACCGTCTTTTTCAAATTTGTCGAAGCCCTCAAATATGGCCTTTTCTACCTCAGTAAGATTAACATCAGGATTCGCAGTAACCGATACCATGAAACTTCCGGCAAGTTCCTGTGAACCATTTCTTGTCATAACCCTTGAGGTGAGTTTTTTATCTTTTACCAAAACGGTATAAAGCGGAGATTTTTTTGTCCCACTTAGTAAATCACCCAGGAAATTGAGAGCATAGGAGTCTCTAGAGTAACGTTCAGCAGATGGAAACACCATTGTCAACTGCGGGGCTTTTGCAAAGTTGTCTTCGTGATAAAGCTTTACAGATGAACTAAGGACTACCGGCATCGGACCTCTTTTTTCAATAGTTGTACCTGAGGGAATCTCTCCGAAATATTTAGCTACCATTGCCTTTACCTCTTCCTTATTTATATCGCCGGAAATAACGACTGTAGCATTATTCGGAGCATAGAATTTTTTGTGAAAAGCCCGCACATCTTCTACTGTGGCACCTGTAAGGTCTTCCATTTCTCCGATCACTGTCCAGCTGTAAGGATGTCCCTTTGGGTAAAGGTTTTTTCCTATTAGACCCTGGTTAAATCCATAGGCTGCATTATCAACGCTCTCACGCTTTTCATTCTGCACGACATTCTGTTGGTTTACTAGTGCAGATTTTGTGACTGTGTTTTCCAGGTAACCCATTCTGTCAGATTCCATCCACATTGCCATCTCCAGTGCATTTTTCGGAACTATCTCATAATAGTTGGTCCGATCCTGGTTTGTGCTTCCGTTAAGTGTGCCTCCGGCTCCCTGAATATTTTTGAAGTAGGTATCTTCCGGAACATTCTCCGACCTTTGAAACATCATATGTTCAAAAAGATGTGCAAAACCTGTTTTTCCCGGAACTTCCCGACTGGATCCGACATGGTAATAGACCGCAAGCGCTGCTATGGGATCGGATTTATCGACATTGAGAACAACAGTCAGTCCGTTTGGCAGTTTATACTTCTCGAAGGGGACGGATAATCCTGTGTCTTTTTTCTGCGGAGTGAATGATAAAAGTCCTATTGTCATCACCATGATGACCAAAAATAACGATTGTTTCATACTTATTTAATTTAATTTTTATCTTTTCAGAAGGGTTTAAGGATCCTAAGGTAAGATAAAACCTGAATCGATAAATCCTTATAACATTATTTAACAGTTGATTGATATCTAATAATAAAAGGCGGAATCATTTTTTGCCCGAGACTTGGTCATTTCAATGAGTATTGCACAGTAAAGAATTATTCATCAGGTTTTGCAAATTAAAAAAAATGCTTATTTTTGCCCGTGATTTTGCGGGAGTAGCTCAGTTGGTAGAGCACGACCTTGCCAAGGTCGGGGTCGCGGGTTCGAGTCCCGTCTCCCGCTCAAATTTTGAGGCTGCAGTTATTTGCAGCCTTTTTATTTTATGTTTATTCGGGAAGGTGATTTTCTGTGACGGAAAGCAAAGTTTCAATACTCTTTGAATAGTCCTTCATTTTATTTAATATTCAACAAAATAGGATAACTACATTTCCTGTTATCCATTCAGAGTTATTAACAAATATATTTTTTATCCTGTTAATAAAAATCGCTTAAATTAAATTAGATTAAATAAAATTAATTATTAATTTGTGTTTGTTAACCGGAGATACTGAGAGCAAGTAGGTTTAAGGTGTTTCTTATTCTGCGGTTTTAACATTTTTCAGGGAGAGAATCCCACTCCATTGGCTGGGATTAAATACACTTAACTAAAATGGCTACAAAAGCAACTGCGAAAAAGGCTGCTCCAAGTTCGGCAAAAAAAACGTCAACCGGAGCAACGAAAACAAAGCCGAAAGACAAGAAGTAGGCGATAATAAAAAAGGCGTCAAAACTGACGCCTTTTTCTTTACTTCCAATATATCTTGATTTATTTTATTTTTTAACAGGACCCCATTCTAACAGAGTATTATTTTCGAAATATAACCATGTGCTTCTGAAGATCCACTCTTCCTTGATCGTATTTCCGTCAATGATCCTGTTAATCTTCTCAGCAATACCCCAGCTGTCTTTTACCATATCTGAGTTCATTCCTTTCCATATTTTACCGGAAATGAGTCTGCTGGCCATGCCAGATCCATATTTGTTCTCAAGATAAGAGTATCTGTTTTCCTTCTGTTCCTGAACAGGCTGTGATTCCTGAATGGCTGGCTGAGATTGAATGTTTTGCCGGGCATCAGCAGAAACTCTATTTAATTCGACATGACGATTTAAAATAAACCCTTCGTTCTCTTCAAAAACAACATGAAGATATGTGCTGTCAGCATCAAGAACTGTAACTGTTGAGTCGGCTGGTATTATGAGAATTACAGAGGTAAGATCATCCTTTGAGGCGAACAACCGGCTTGAATTCTTGAGTGTAGCTGTTATAGTTATATTCTGATTGGCAGGCTTATTTTGTTCAAGAGCCTGAAGCTTATCACCTTTATTCGACTGTGCCTTAATTGAAAAAGCACAAATAAGCAGGAGCGAAATAAGAAATGTTCTTTTCATATAATATTTTTTAAATAAACGCAAAAACCGTACCAATTATTAGAGGCGTAAAGGCATTACGGCGCAACGGCGCAAAGGTAAGCATAATGATGCAGAACGACTGATTTCCCCCTGAGCCCTTGTGCCCTTGAGCATTTATGTCTTTTTTCTGATTAGCATCAATCCGTCACGAAGAGGTACAATAACCTCCTCTATATTTATCTCATTACGGATCATGGTATTAAAGTTGAGTATTCCTCTGGCCTGAGGATCATTTGTTCCACTTTCCAAAACCTGACCACCCCAGAGTACATTGTCTGCAAGAATGAAACCGCCAGGTTTAACTTTCTTGATAATAAGCTTGAAATATTCAATATATTCCCTTTTGTCTCCATCAATAAATACAAGATCAAACATCATATCAAGTTCCGGAATAATGTCCAGTGCATTACCTGTCATCTGGGCAATCTTGTTTTCAACTCCAGCACGGCAGAAGAATGAATGAGCAAACATTGTCAGTTCATCATTCAACTCAATAGTGACCAGTTGGCCACCAGGCCTGAGACCTTTGGAGAGACATATTGCCGAGTAACCAGTAAAAGTTCCAATCTCAAGTATATTCTCAGGTCTGATCATGAGGGAAACAAATTCAAGGAATTTGCCCTGAAGATGACCCGATACCATATTCGGATTTATGAATCTGATATGTGTTTGTCTGTAAAGATCTTCAAGAACAGGATCTTCCGGAGTAGAATGCTGTTCAATATATAGTTCAAGTTTCTTATTCATAATCTTTCGCTTTTTTTCTGCCCCCCATCCCCCCTAAAGGGGGGCTACTACTCTTGATTTATTTAAAACTTCATAAATGTACGAGAATTATTCCCCCTTCAGGGGGATACCGCGTAGCGGGAGGGGGCTACCTATAAATCAGTGTTGATAGCTTAGAAGGATCAAAGATGTCGTTGGCAGTCTCGAGTAACTCGGAAGCTGTAACAGCATCAATTTTGTTACAAAGATCTTCAATGCTATCTATCTTGTTGAATATCAGAAGGCTTTTGCCCAGACTTAACATCAGACTCTCATGATTCTCATATCCTCTGGCAAGATAACCTTTTATCTGGTTTTTTGCTTTGCTTAGCTGTATTGTTCCAAGCTTAGAAGTTCGAAGCCTATCAAGTTCGGCCATAGCGATCGAAATACTCTTATTAAGATACTTGGTGTCTGTACCGAAATAAATTGAGAAGATTCCGGTGTCATTGTATGGACTATAACTTGATTCCACATTATAAGCAAAGCCATGTTTCTCGCGTAATGATAAATTTAATCTTGAATTTAATCCCTGTCCGCCAAGAATATTGTTCAGCAGGAACATCCCCATCCTGCGGTTATCTTTAAGGTTATATGCAAGATTTCCCATAATGCAGTGATTCTGATATGTATCCATTTTTTTTGTTACGGAGACAGGCTTATATAACCATTTTTTACTGATTTTTTCAGGCAGACTCCCGGTAACAATGTTTTCAAAATTTGTTTTGAAAAGCTTCAGTATTTTTTCATCAGAAATATTGCCAACGGAACAAAATATCATCTGGCCGGTATTGTAATTATTAGAAATAAAATCTATGATTGTCTTTCTCGAGAATGATTTTACAGAATCAGGAGTCCCAAGAATATTACGTCCTATTGGCTGATTTGAAAAAATAAGTTCTTCAAAATCATCAAAAATGAGCTCAGAAGGGTTATCGAGATATGAATTTATCTCCTCAATTACCACATCTTTTTCTTTTTCTATCTCTTTTTCCGGAAAAACCGAATTAAAAGTGATGTCGCTTATTAATTCAATGGCCCTCTCATAATCCTCTTTTAAAAATGAAGCATGGATAGCTGTTTCCTCTTTGGTTGTATACGCATTGAGTTCCCCTCCAACGTCTTCAAGACGGCTGAGGATATGATAAGCTTTTCTTTTTTTTGTTCCCTTAAACAGCATATGTTCAATGAAATGGGCTATTCCATGTTCCGGTGTGGTTTCATCGCGTGAACCGGTATTTATAATAAGTCCGCAGTGAGCAACTAAACCTGGTATTCGGTAATGCACGAGTCTGATACCATTATCAAGGGTGTTAAGCAGGAGATCCATTTTGAGTTTTTAGTGAAGGAACAAAGGTACCACTTCAATAAAATGATTCCAAATAGAAATTTTTTCGTTAAACTATTTGGTTACTCGGATTTGAGATATATATTTGCAGTCCGAAAAGGAGGTGCCATAGCTCAGTCGGTAGAGCAATGGACTGAAAATCCATGTGTCCCCGGTTCGATTCCTGGT
>Ga0302206_1000923_pt1 | contig 11151 bp, 9 predicted proteins | sample II_Fen_E2_1_FD_194581 | JGI IMG/M metagenome (GOLD analysis project Ga0302206, IMG submission 194581) | Peat permafrost microbial communities from Stordalen Mire near Abisko, Sweden - II_Fen_E2_1 | ecosystem: Environmental > Terrestrial > Soil > Wetlands > Permafrost | place: Sweden: Abisko...
GCCTTTAAATAATACTAACACTACTTCTTCATGAACGACAAAAAGAAAAGAGTTTCTCTTATAAAAAGCCCTGACGGAACAAGTTATCTTATCCCGTTCATGTTGGTTACAAGTTTATTCCTTTTATGGGGATTTGCACACGGGCTGTTGGATGTTCTCAATAAACATTTTCAGAATATTTTACATGTGTCAAAAGCACAATCCGGATTTGTCCAATTCTCACTCTACATCGGGTATCTTATAATGGCTATACCTGCCGGTCTGATAATGAAAAGATTCGGATATAAATTTGGAATTGTCCTAGGTCTGGGATTATTTGCACTCGGATCATTTTTGTTTTATCCCGCGGCAGCTTTCAGAACTTTCATACCCTTTTTAATGGCATTGTTTGTAATTGCTTGTGGCTTAGCGTGCCTTGAGACTGCTGCAAACCCGTATTCAACTGTACTGGGTCCCAGAGCGTCAGCTCCTCAACGAATAAATTTCTCACAATCATTTAACGGCTTAGGATGGATCCTCGGCCCACTTATAGGAGAATTACTTATTTTTGGAGTGGGGAAGACAGGTGAGGCTGATAAATTTAAATCTCTTCTTACCCCTTATATGTTAATCGGGACTGTAGTAGTAGTAGTTGCAATAGCATTTCTTTTTACTAAACTGCCAGACATAAAAGAACATGATTCAGAGGAAGGAGCTGAAGAAAACCCTCCTATGAGAATGTTATTGAAACATCCTTTCTTTATTCTTGCAGTAGTTACACAATTTTTATACGTGGCTGCCCAAACAGGTATCAATTCGTTTTTCATTAATTATGTTACCGAGGAACTGCCAAGTGTTCTTACCCCGGTTCAGAATATTATGCACAGTTTGGGAGGTTTTGGTGTAGTATTTATGCCAAAAAACTCTGAACAGGCGGCATCACTTATTCTTGCCTTTGGAGGCATGGGTCTTTTCTGGCTTGGGAGAATTTCAGGATCTTTTTTCCTGAAGTTTATGAATCCTAACAAGATGCTCATTGTATATAGTTTAATAAATGTCATATTTATGGTTTTAGTGGTGCTGGGTTTTGGAATTATTTCCGTAGTTGCGTTATTCTCCACATATTTTTTCATGTCAATAATGTTCCCGACAATTTTTGCTTTGGGTATTCGCGATTTAGGAGCTTTAACAAAAAAAGGATCGTCATTTTTAGTGATGGCTGTTGCAGGAGGAGCTTTTTGTCCTCCGTTAATGGGCGCCATAGCTGATCATATAAACATGGCAATCGGCTTTATAATTCCCCTTGCCTGCTTTGCATTCATTTCTTACTTTGGAATAGTCGGCTACAGGAAATATTTAAAAGAAGCTTCATAAGACTATTCTTTTCCAAATCTGAAATTTAAGACAGGTGAGGAAAAGCATAAAAAGAGCTTCAAAAAAATAGAATTATCTCATGTTTTATAATATTAAACAATAAAATAATTATTTCATGAAAGCATTACAATTAGTCCTACTCAGTTTAGTCTGTACGGTTGCTTTAAATTCATGTAATTCGGAAAAGCCGAAAGCTGTTACTGAAAAGAGAGCGTATAATGATTACTATACCGGCTCAAATCTCAATCGGGTTGCTTTTCCGATAGGAGGTATAGGTGCCGGAATGTTCTGTTTGGAAGGAACCGGGGCCATTTCTCATATGTCTGTTCGAAATCATCCTGAAATTTTTAATGAACCCTGTATGTTTGCAGCTATTTCGCTGAAAGGTGTTAAAAACGGTGCAAAAATACTTGAAGGCCAGGTTCCGGACTGGAAAAAATTTGGGGCTCCAAATGCAGGGTATGGTTCAAGTGGTGCCAGCTGGGGTCTCCCGCGTTTTGAAAATGCGAAATTCCTGGCCCGGTTTCCATTTTCATATATTAATCTGGATGATAAGGATTTGCCTCTAGAAGTACAGTTAACAGGATGGAGCCCGTTCATTCCAACCGATGCCGATAATTCTAGCCTTCCTGCCGGGGCAATTGAATACTCGTTTAAAAATACGGGGAATTCGGAACTTGAAGCGGTTTTTTCATATAATTCAATAAATTTTATGAAACAAAAAAGCATACCGAAAACTGGTACTGTAGAGGAGAAAAGTTATATCCCAGGTAAGACATCGATTAAACCTGTTACCAATGGATTTGTATTATCGCAGGAAGGCACAAAATTTGCACCTGAAGATCAGGGGGATTTTGCCATTTTTACGGATGAGCCCAAAACAGTTGTCGATTATTGCTGGTTCAGAGGCGGATGGTTTGATGGAATGACCACAACCTGGAATAATATTTTAAAAGGTGAAACTAAAAGCCACCCACCCATAGATGCCGGAGCATCCGGTGCTTCCCTTTACGTTCAATTTAGCCTTAAACCTGGCGAAACAAAAAAAATTCGATTAATGATGGCATGGTATGTACCAAATACTAATATGAAATTTGGAGAAGACTCAAAAGAAACGGACAAAGAGTTATGTGCAGAATCAGATTGTTCCTGTAAACTTCCGTTTCATAAACCCTGGTACTCAGGGAAATTTGCAAATATTGGCGAGGTTGCAAATTACTGGATCACAAATTACAAAGATCTTCTTGGGAAATCTGAGCTTTTCAAAAATGCATTTTATGCCAGTACGCTTCCCCCTGAAGTTTTGGAAGCTGTAGCTGCAAATCTTACGATACTGAAGTCTCCAACGGTACTCAGGCAACCAGATGGCAAACTTTGGAGTTGGGAAGGTTCCGGTGATAACTTTGGCTGTTGTCAGGGATCATGCACGCATGTATGGAACTACGCGCAGGCGGTTTCTCACCTGTTTCCTAAACTTGAACGTACTCTGCGAGAGACCGAGTTTTTCCCGAGCCAGGACAAATTCGGGCATCAGACTTTCAGGTCGGCTCTGCCGATCAGACCTGTTGCCACAACTTTTTATGCGGCAGCCGACGGACAGCTTGGAGGAATAATGAAAATGTACCGTGACTGGAGGATCAGTGGTAACAATGAGTGGCTGAAAAAAATGTACCCAAAAGTAACTGAAAGCATGGATTATTGCATTGTGACCTGGGACCCCAGATCAACTGGGACACTTGAGGAACCTCATCATAATACATATGATATTGAGTTTTGGGGTCCGGATGGTATGTGCACAAGCTTTTATCTTGGTGCTTTAAAAGCTATATCTGAAATGGGCAGGTTTTTAGGTGATGATGTACAAAAATATCAGGCTCTTTATGAAAAAGGCAGGAAAACTATGGAGACAGATTTGTTTGATGGAGAATATTTTGTACAACAAATAAAATGGAAAGGGTTAAATGCACCTGACCCTGTTGAAGCATCAAAAGGATCATATAATTCCAACTATTCTTCAGAAGAAGCTCAGACATTGCTACAAAAAGAGGGACCAAAGTACCAATATGGAAAAGGCTGTCTTTCCGATGGTGTTTTAGGTAGTTGGATGGGTGATGTTTGTGGATTGAAAAATATAATTGATTCAGCTAAAGTTGCCAGTCATTTAGCTTCAGTGTATAAATACAATTTTAAGAAAGACCTGAAAGACCATGCCAATCCTCAACGACCGTCGTATGCATTGGGTAATGAAGGAGGTCTTCTTTTATGTACCTGGCCAAAAGGTGGTAATCTTTCTTTGCCATTTGTGTACAGCAATGAAGTATGGACTGGAATAGAATACCAGGCAGCTTCTCATCTTATGTTCCTGGGCCAGGTTGAAAAAGGTCTTGATATCGTTCGTGCCTGTCGTGACCGTTATGACGGGAGGGTAAGAAATCCATTCGACGAATATGAGTGTGGTCACTGGTATGCACGTGCAATGTCGAGTTACGCTATGTTACAGGGACTTACCGGTGTGCGATATGATGCAGTTGACCATGTTATGTATATTGATTCACGCATTGGCGATTTTACAAGTTTTCTTTCAACCGAAACGGGATTTGGAAATGTGGGGCTCAAAAATGGGGAACCATTTTTTAATGCCGTATATGGTGAACTTAACATCCAAAAGTTCATTGTATCAGGCAAAGAAATGAATTCTAAATAGGATAAAAACAAATTTTATGATGATGAAAAGAAACTTTCTTTTATTTATCCTGTTAATAGTACCTCAGTTTGTTTTTTCATAAGAAGTTGCAATTGAGCGCCCTGCAATCTTGGGTATTGACAAAATGATCTTTCTGGTGAGCGATTATCAGGTAGTGAGGGATTATTACGGAAAGTCTTTTCTCCAGATATAATTGTCAGAAAATCAATATAATAAAATAATTATGAAAATAACAGTACTTTTATTTTTATTGTTCTCTTTTGAAGTTAATGCTGAACCGATATCTGATAAACTCGATAGGAAGTCAGTCCTTAATGTTGCAGAAAAAGTAGCTGATTGGCATTATTGGCGCTTTTCTTTCGGCAGCAAGTGAAGTAGAAAAACTTTCAAAATAAAAGGGTTTTATGCGCACTGCAATTTTAGGGAAAACAGGGGAACAGATTAGTAGTATAGGCTTAGGAACCATGTATTTTGGGACAAAGGTTGACGAACACACCTCATTCCATCTATTGGACCGGTATTCCCAGGTGGGAGGCTCTTTTTTGGATTCGGCGAATAAATATGCCAGTTGGGTTCCTGGATTTCTGGGTGGCGAAAGTGAGCACGTTATCGGCAAATGGATGAGGAAAAGAGCCAACAGGAGACGCATGTTTATTACCTCAAAAGTCGGGTTCCCATATAATAAAATCCCCCGTTCACTTAAGAAGGAACTTGTTATTTCTGAATGTGAAAAAAGCCTTAAACGATTTGAAGTGGATTACATCGACTTATACTTTGCTCATGCTTACGATGTAGAAACCACGCATGAAGAAGTAATGGAAGCTTTTTTAAGCCTTAAAAAGGCGGGGAAAATCCGTTTTGCAGGGGCAAGCAATTATTTTGCCTGGCAATTGGCCGAAGCAAATATAGCGGCCCATCATCTGGGATGGGAAGGTTTTTGCTGTATTCAGCAACGGCATACGTACCTGGAACCAAACTTACGGGCTGATTTTGGGACCCAGCTTTTGCTCACTCCTGAGATGCAGGACTATTGTACTGCAAGTGGAATCACCATAATGGCCTATTCTCCATTGTTGAACGGTGCTTATATTCGCGAGGATCGGCCTCTAACATCTCATTATCAAAGTTATAACACCAATGTGAAACTTGCTTTGCTGAAAAAGGTATCCAATACCCTTGGCATTTCTCCGAATGCTGTTGTTCTGGCCTGGATGATACAAAACAAACCGCAGGTCATTCCATTGGTTACAGGAAGTACACAGGCTCAATTGGATGAAAACTTACAGGCTCTGTCAGTTCAACTCACAGAGGAACAACTGAACAAATTAAACCAGTTAATCGTAACACCTGATAAATATTAATGGCAGGTAATTAATTATGTTTATGATGTATATATTTTGCAGGTTAACGATAATTCTTTTGTAGTTGCAGACGCTGGTTATATTACTCATCCCTGTTTCACGAAACAGAACAGCAACTAAACGATGACCAAGATGAATAAAAACAAAAAAACACAATCCAACTTTCGCTGGATCATATTGGGACTTCTTTTTATAGCCACCACCATACTTTACATTGACCGTTCTGCCCTGGGCATTCTGGCTCCCGATCTTCAGAAAAGCATCGGCTGGTCAGAAGAACAATACGGAATGATTAATACTGTTTTTATGATTGCCTATGCCATTTGCTTTATTATAATGGGCCGGTTGATCGATACTATTGGTACCCGGAAAGGGTATCTGGTTTCGATTGGCATCTGGAGTCTTGCAGCCGTGGGTCATGCTCTTTCAAAATCGTGGGTTGGATTCGCGGTTGCACGTTTCAGTCTCGCAGTTGGCCAATCCGGAAATTTTCCATCTGCCATAAAAGCGGTCGCCGAATGGTTCCCCAAAAAAGACCGTGCTCTTGCAGTAGGGATTTTTAATGGCGGTGCCAATATGGGGACCATCCTTTCGCCATTGATTATTCCGGCATTGGTACTTAGTTTCAATAACTGGAGGGTTGCCTTCCTATGGACATTCCCTATCAGCCTGATTTGGATCTTAATATGGTTGAGATATTTCAGAAAACCAGAACTAAGTCCTAATGTTTCGGAGGAAGAACTTCGGTATATTAATTCCGATAGCGGGATTGAAGAAAATACCGAAAAAGTAAGATGGAAGGATATTCTTCCTCACCGTGCCACTTGGGCCATTGCTGTTGCAAAGTTCATGGCTGACCCGATTTGGTGGTTTTATCTTTTCTGGGGGGCCAAATATCTTAACGTAAAATTCGGGGTGAATCTGAAAACAATCGGACTCCCATTTTTTACTATCTACCTTGCTTCATGGGGCTTAGGTATTTTTCTGGGATGGTTGTCGTCCAAACTTATGAAAAGGGGATTTAACCTGAACAAAGGCCGCAAATTCAGTATGCTTGCCTGTGCCCTTTTTGCCGTACCTGTCATATTGGTGCCGTATACATCGGATATGTGGCTGGCAGTCGGGTTGATTGCCCTTGCTGCTGGGGGCCATTGCGGCTGGTCGGCCAATATCTTCAGCCTGATGTCAGATATTTTTCCGAAAAAAGCCATAGGATCAGTTGCCGGGTTTGGCGGTTTTGCCGGAGCTGTCGGGGGAGCCATTGCGTTTTTTTCATTAGGTAAAGTACTTCAAAATATCGGAATTGATGGTTACTCCATTCCCTTTGCTATTGCCGGATCGGGTTACCTAATCGCATTGCTCATCGTCCATTTGTTGGTGCCGAAAATCAAAACAATCAATATTTAACAAAACAATTGGAATGGACCTTAAGGAACTAAAGCGAAATTTTGGCGATGTTTTTACTTTTTGGGGAGGAGGCGTAGATACCCCGTCAACACTGAACAATGGCAATCCGAAGCAGGTAGCCGACGAAGTAAAACGGATCATTGACATTCTTGCTCAGGGCGGGGGTTTTGTATTTGCTTCGGTGCATAATATACAGGATGATGTTCCTCCCGAAAATTTCTGGGCTATGTGGGATACATTGCAGGAGTATGGAAAATATTAAAACATAAGAGATCTGAGGTGCAATCTACCAAAACCTAAAACTCAAAATACCATGGAAAAAAAAGTAATTATTCTCCTTTTGGCGGTTTTCATTTGTTCTTCTGTAGTCCATAGTCAAACTAATTATCAGCTTACAAATGAGCAGGAAACATGGTTATCAAAAGCAAATCGCCACGAAAAAAATGGATGGATTTATCTTCACATTGAAGGTGTGCCAAAAGAACGTGGTTTTCAGCATGGCTACTTACTCGCGAAAGAAATAAAGGAATCAATCAGAGTATTGAGTGAGGTCTGGCAATATCAAAGCGCTTTAAAGTGGCAATGGCTTGTTCAGAAGGCTGGCACTATGTTCACTCCCAAAGTTGATATAGAAAATATTACAGAAATTGATGGGATTGTGGAAGGGATGAAAGCAGTTGGCGTTATAACTAGCCGGGATGAAATTGTAGCTTATAATGGTTACATGGAACTCCTGTGGTACTGGTGGCCTTCAGTAAAAGATACAATTTCGCCTAATTCACCGGATCCCAAAAAGCAATCATGCAGTTCGTTTATTGCGACCGGAAATATGACTGCCGATGGTGGCATCGTTCTTGGACACAACATGATGAATGCCTATTATTATCCTCTCTGCAATATAATTTTGGATATTCTTCCCGATAAAGGTTACAACATACTCATGCAATCTAATGCCGGTTTCATTCACAGTGGAACAGACTTTTTTGTAACAAACGCCGGGCTTGTCGGCTCAGAAACCACAATTGGGGATTTCTACCCCTTCGATGAAAAGGGCGTTCCGGAATTTGCCCGAATGCGCCATGCCACACAATATGCGTCTACGATTGATGAATGGTGTGAAATAATGAAAAATGGTAATAATGGTGGATATGCAAATGCTTGGTTGATAGGCGATATCAATAAAAACGAGATTGCCCGGTTTGAGCTTGGATTAAAGTATGTTGGTTTTGAGAAAAAGAAAGATGGCTATTTCACCGGCTCAAATGTTGTCGAAGATCTAAGAATCTTGCGATTCGAAACCAAAACGAAGGAAACAAACATCAGGATTTCTTCCATTGCCCGCCGGGTTCGCTGGAAACAATTAATGAAAGAAAATGCGGGAAAAATAAACCCCGAACTTGCAAAAGATTTCGAAGCCGATCATTTTGATCCGTATTTAAATATAACTAAACCGGACGGGAGAACATTGTGTGCACACGGGAATCTCGATTTTGATGTCAATACATTTGGTTATGATGATCCATTTAGTCCTGTTGGAACACTTGACGGAAAAGTTATTGACGCAAAGATGGCAAAACAAATGTCATTTAGCGCGCGGTGGGGCAGTGCTTGCGGTATGCCATTCGAAGCCAAATCTTTTTTAGAAGAACATTCACAATTTGACTGGATGACGGGATTACTTAAAGACCGTCCAACACAACAGTGGACTTCTTTTAAGGCAGGAGAGACTAAATAAAAACCAAACTGGTCCACCGAACTCATCCTGATAAATCCGAATTCGGTTGCTTTCTACAGTCCTTTTGATGTTATCTCAGTAGCAGGATTTATCACCATATTAAGATAAGATAAGGGTCAAAGAAGTAGCTCTAATAGTTATTATCGGCGACTACGCATTTGTCTGGACGCCAAAGGTAATAAACTATCTCGACCCTATTAGCTATAGAGCGAATTGTAAAATTATCTTAGTCATTTAAACCTTTTTCGGTATTCGGAAGGAGGCACCCCGGTATTTTTTTTAAATTGCTTGTTAAAATGGCTTATGTTGTTAAAGCCACTGTCAAGGCATACTTCCATAATACTCAGATCCGGGTCCATCAGTAATTTACAGGCAAATTCTGTTTTTATCTGATTGATGTATTCAAATACAGTAATGCCCATGTTCATTTTAAAAAACCGGCATAACGATCCTTCGGCCATATTGACGAGCCCGGCTAATCTCTTCAAATCCACTTCCTCACGGTAATTGTTCATTAAATATTCGTGGATGGCTGCTATCCGCTTATTCCCTGTCGTGAACCGTATTTTAAGATATTCTTTGCTTGCCAGTCGGACATTAGTTTCACTTTTTCCAATGATGTCCATCATCATAAAAAAATGAAGCATTCGCTCAAAGCTTTTCAGATAGGGTAACTGGAGCATGACTTCACTCACCTGGTTGAGTGTATCCCCAATAATCTGAATTCCTCTTTCCGACAAATCCAGAGCCCTTTTCACATTGCTGAATTCAGGAAGACTTAATAATTGATCGGATAGAACATTCAAATTAAACTGGAGGAAAACCATCTCAAGAGTTCGTTTGGATAGAATTCGTGTTTCCTTATCGGCAATCCAAACATGAGGAAGATTGCGGCCGATAAATGCCAGGTCGCCCGGTTGAAATTCTTCGATAGAATCTCCTACAATCCGCTTTCCCGAACCCTCAGTTATGAAGCTTATTTCATAATTATTGTGGTAATGCCAGGTACTTTTATCCAGATTGTCTTGAAAAATCCCGATAAAAAACGATTCATCATCTTTTACAACTAATTTTTCAAATAGAGCAGGCATAGTGGTAATAATTGTACCAAAACTAACTTTTATGTTAATATAGCATTAAAAGTAGTAAAAATTGATGTAGTATTCAAGTAAGTCCCACATTATTTTTGTAACAACTATTTAATATGTACCAAATAATATCATTTAATAATGAAAAGTTTACTCGAAAAGCTGCTTGAAGCTGTAGAATTGGGCAAGGTTGATAGAAAATCCCCTTATCCTCCCCAATTAAAAGATCAGGATGGAGCCTATGAACTGGCGGCGAAAGCACTTGAAGAGGGTTTCAAGCCAGATGAGATCCTTGAAAAAGCATTAATTCCAGCTATGGCAAATGTTGGTAACAAGTTCAGTCGTAAGGAGATATATGTACCGCAGATGCTTATGTCAGCAAAAGCAATGGCCGGTGCAATGCTTCACCTTAAACCATTCTTTCAGTCGGGTGAAACAAAAAGGAAGGGAACATTTATTATAGGTACAGTTACAGGCGACCTACATGATATCGGGAAGAACTTGGTTTCAATGATGGTAGAAGGTGGTGGCTGGGAAGTAATTGATCTCGGCGTAGATGTTGGAACAGAAAAATTTCTGAAAGCGCTGGATGAGAACCCGGGTGCAGTTATTGGCTTATCCGCATTGCTGACTACAACAATGGAAAACATGAAAAAGACTGTTATAGCAATAAAAGAAAAACATTCAGATTCAAAGATACTGGTTGGAGGAGCTCCGGTTACTAAGGAATATTGTGAAAAAATTGGGGCGGATTTTTATTCTCCCGATCCCCAAGGGGCAGTTAATTATTTAAAAAACCTTGCATCATAACTATTTAAGATATAGTAAATGGAAACCGTACTGAACAGGCTTAAATATCCGACGCAAATCGTGAAAAAATTACAGCTTCTATTCGTGCAGCCGATTTGATCCTGGGAAGAGACTCATATGCTATGCGATTTGTTGAAAATTTTCAGGGTGGTATATAATTCAGTAAGTTCAATAAGTAAATTAATTAGAAAATAATGTCCTCTATAAAACCTTCCCGCAGGTGGCAACCTGCGTTCTATCCATTTAAAAAAGAAAAAGTTGGAAGACGATTACTTGAGAAGACTGAACTTTTTATAAAAGGTCCATTGTTTGGATGCCGGATGTGTGGCAATTGTCTGCTGCAGGAGACAGCATTCATCTGCCCCATGGAATGTCCAAAGGGGATGAGAAACGGACCCTGTGGCGGCATTACACCCTTAAAGAATTGTTATGTCGACGAAACACGTAAATGCATATGGTATTGCATTTATAAACGAGCTGAAAAATTAGGTAGAGAAGAGATGCTACTTGAAGTAATTCCCCCTCTCGATTGGGAAAAGGTTGGAACAGAAACATGGGGCGAAGTAGTACGGCAAATACAAAAAGTAGGTACTGCAAAATTTTTAAAGGATATCCTCTCAAAGGATAAAGATAAAAAATCAAAGACATGGGATAGCGTCTTTAAAATAATTCGTCAGCCTGATTGGTGGCAGG
>Ga0302206_1000925_pt1 | contig 11143 bp, 10 predicted proteins | sample II_Fen_E2_1_FD_194581 | JGI IMG/M metagenome (GOLD analysis project Ga0302206, IMG submission 194581) | Peat permafrost microbial communities from Stordalen Mire near Abisko, Sweden - II_Fen_E2_1 | ecosystem: Environmental > Terrestrial > Soil > Wetlands > Permafrost | place: Sweden: Abisko...
ATCAGGATTAATTATCCCTTTTGACTTCAGAAACTCTGTTGTTTCGATGATTTTTTCTAACATAGTCAATTATCAGATTGTCAAACTCATCTTTATCTTCATTTAAAAAATATATCCCAATTGGAATATAATAAAATGCCGATCTGATCGGTTCTGCAATATTAGTAAATTCCCGCAATCTAACAGCATCTTTTTCTGTGGTGAACAGATACCTGGTTGCTGATTTCAGATCATTAAATACTGAAGAAATATTCAATATATCTTTTTCCGTAAAATTATGATGATCGGGAAATGAGAGATGTATTATTTCACTATAGTTCTTCTGCAGGTATTCCTTGAGAGGCTGAGGATTGGCTATTCCTGTTATGAGAACAATTCCACAACCGGCGCATTCAGAAACATCCGGCTGACTTCCTTCATGACTGTTTTCAAAGACTGGCTTCGGATGTTTATATCTGAACGATGTGAAATAAAGATTCTGATATGGAGATTTATCAATCTCTTTTACAATCAGTCTTCGTTGGATCGGGGATATGTTATCGGGAGATTTGGTAATCAGTATTATATTGGCCCTCTTCATATTCCCTTTGTTTTCTCTGAGATTTCCATAAGGCAGCATGTGATCTCTTATAAAAAGCCTATCATAGTCAGAAAGCAGGATTGAAAACCCGGGTGTTATCTTTCTGTGCTGATAACCATCGTCCAGAATAATCACCTCAGTTTCAGGATATTCCTGCAATATCCGGTTTACTCCATGAACCCTGTTTCTGTCAACTGCAACAAGGATATCAGGAAAATTGCGGAATATCTGAAGAGGCTCATCACCAATCTCCCATACCGGAGTTGAAGATGAGGCAATCCTGAAGTCTTTTGTCTCTCTTTTGTAACCCCTGCTCAGAGTCGCTACTTTGAAATTGTTTTTAAGTAATCCTGCAATATATTCTGTATGAGGAGTCTTACCTGTTCCTCCAACCGTTATATTCCCAACACAGATTACTGGAAAAGAGAATTCCTTAGATGGAAGGATTCCGGTATCAAATAAAAAATTTCTGAAACCTGTTATCAGTCCATAGATAATCGAAATAGGATATAGGATAATATTTTTTATGTGTATCATGTTCTGGTTTGAAGTGCCTGGAGTTTTGCCCCCCCTGCCCCCCTAAAGGGGGTTAATTTTTTGACTACTGGTGAAGTTCTCCTTAATGTCACCAATTAGCTCCCCTTAGGGGAGATGCCGCGAAGCGGCAGAGGGGCATCAACTTCGAGGCATTCCAGTCTTTTTTAATGTATTTCAATGAAATATGGGAGTCTTGCCTGTATTCCTGTCATATCTTTAACTTCCTGAATCATATTATAGTATTTAACCGATTCACCAAGTTCATTTCTCAGGATGCTCATCCTCACCTCTCCGGTAAGCTGGGAAAGAATTTTCATATAAGGATCTTCAATTACAGGTAATTCGCGTACCGAATAGGTATCAATACCTGCAAGTTTTGCTGCACAACTGATTGCATCATTTAGGCCTCCCATTTCGTCAACAAGTCCAATCTTCACCGCGCTTGTCCCGCTCCAGACTCTTCCCTGGCCTATGCTATCCACTGATTCGGAACTCATCTTCCTTCCTGAAGCTACTCTGCTTACGAAATCGCTATAAATTTTTTCAACACTCGATTGCATCAATTCTTTTTCATATGGATTCATCGGGCGTATGATTGAAGGGAAATCAGAATTTTTATTTGTATTCACAATTTCAGTTTTCAATCCGAGTTTTTCGTCGAGCAGTTTGCCTATGTCAGGGATCATTCCGAAAACACCAATCGAACCTGAAATGGTCATCGGATCTGCGTATATTTTTGTTCCTGGAGCGGAAATATAATATCCTCCCGAAGCCGCGTAATTCCCCATTGATACCACAAGAGGTTTTCTTTTTGCAGCAAGATCAAGTTCGCGCCACATAATATCTGCAGCAATAGCACTTCCCCCCGGGGAGTTAACCCTTAGAACAATTGCCTTGACTGAAGTGTCGAGCCTTGCCTTTCTGATTACCTCTGCATAGTAATTTCCCCCGATATTGTCATCACCTCCCTTACCTGTTACAATTGTTCCTGATGCATAAATAAGTGCTATTTTATTCCTTGATGAATAAGTTGATTTATTATCAGGGACTTTACTGTATTTGATCATTGATACCAGGTTAAGTTCTTTATCCGAACTTATTCCTGATAAGTTCCTGAGGGTGTCTATTAATACATCGCGGTACATCAATCCGTCAACCAGTTTAGCATCAAAGGCTTCGGATGCAAGATTCCCGTCAAGATTATCAGCAATTTTGTTAAGTTGATCAGCCGGGATGTTTCTCGATTTTGATATATCTGCAACAACCTGATTCCATAATGACCCGGCATAATCTTTTATCTGAGTCCTGTTATCTTCACTTAATTTGTCCAGAATAAAAGGCTCTACGGCGCCTTTAAATTTGCCATGCCGGGTCACCTGAACTTCGACACCGATCTTTTCAAGGGCTTTTTTGTAAAACATTATCTCACTGCTAAGACCCTTGAATTCGACCATTGATCCGGGATTAATATAAATCTTGTCTGCTGCGGTTGCCAGATAATAACACTCCTGAGTGAGAATATAATCTGAATAAGAGATTACAAACTTTCCTTTCTCCCTGAATTTTGTAAGAGCATCTCTTATCTCTTCAGTTGTAGCCCAGCCTGAAGGAAGAAGGCCGTTTTCAACCAAAATGCCTTTGATCTTACTATCCTTTGAGGCTTTATCAATATTATGCAGAATTTCATTCATCCCGGGTGCAGGAGACAATGTCATATTAAACAAATCAAATCCGGCGAGGGGATTCTGATCTCCTCTGTCGGGAACCGGCACCCCTGCTTTCAGAACCAGGATGGAGTTGTTGCTTATTGTGACAGGTTTGTTGCTGGATGAAACTATGGCGCTAAAGCTGGCAAGCAGAACAATAAAGAATAGAATGGAAGCAATTATTATTCCCGTTATGGTCGCAAGGGTGTATTTAAGGAAGTTTTTCATCATTTAAACGCTTTAATGGAATGAATTTTAAATATATAAAAATAACAAAATGAATTTGTAAAGGTAAACATGTATTTAATACTTTTGATATCAGATTGAATTGATCATGAAGATTGTATTTCTTGGCATTGGTACGAACCTTGGAAACAGGGAAATCAATCTTGAACAAGCTGTTACAGGAATTGAGAAAAATATCGGAACCGTTTTGCATTCTTCTTCAGTATATGAAACTGACCCATGGGGATTTGAGTCAAAGGATAAATTTTTAAATATAGTTGTAAAGATTGAAACGAACCTTTCCCCAGCAGGACTTCTTGAAAAAATCAAAATATTAGAATCTTTATTAGGAAGAGAGAGAGGCGGGATGCGATATTCTTCGAGGCTTATCGATATTGATATCCTTCTTTATAAGGATTTGATTGCAGATGAAGAAAGCCTGATAATCCCACATCCATTAATGCATGAAAGGAAATTTGTTCTGGTACCTCTCTGTGAAATTGCTCCTGAAATGATTCATCCGTTGCTGAAAAAATCCATAGCAGAATTATTGAAAATATGCGAGGATAGGAGTGAAGTGAGAAAGTTCAGGTAGGTATACTCTTATCTTTTCAGGAACCCCCTTTTTAATTTCCCCCCAACCCCATAGCCTTCAACTTACGGAGTTGAATATAGTAAAATAGTGAGAGAGTTTAGTTCAAAACAGGATGTAAAGTATTGAATATATGCCTGATACATTTCCCCTCCTTTTGAAGGAGGGGTGGCCGGACCACTTTTTAATTATGATACAAATGCTGATACCGGCCGGGGTGGTTGATTGTGCGGATTTCCATCAAACCCAATTACAAGTTCCATAACTCAGCCTCAGCAGAAGTGGACTTGTTCCTAAGTAATGATCTGAAGAATTTAAGGCATTTCCTGTTAAAGAGGTTTTGGCTTTTCATGCCAATAAAGGTAAGAAGAAATCAATGAATCAACCACCCCGGTCGGGAAAGAAAATACTGTATATATAAGATAATCAATCATCCCGACCACCCCCCGCGCAGCGGGGGGAAACTTTTTTATGCAGTTTCTCATTCATCCCCAGAGCTAAGTTGACGGCTATGTCCTCATCCCACCTAAAGGGGGGCTAATATCACAGTATTCCGTTATCTGCAAAACTATAATAATCCTTATCCGAAATGATAAGGTGATCGAGAAGCTGAATATCCATCAGGTTGCCAGCCTCTTTTATTTTCTGGGTTATTTTTGAATCAGATTCACTTGGATTAAGATTTCCTGAAGGATGATTATGGCAAACGATGATTCCTGATGCAAGACAATCAATTGCTTTTTTCATTACCAGGCGTACATCGGTAACCGTCCCACTAATGCCGCCCTGACTCAGTTTCATGGTGTTAATCACCTTATTTGACCTGTTAAGGAACAAGATCCAGAACTCTTCATGAAGAAGATCAGAAAGCAAAGGCTGAAAAATGTCAGCAACATCTTTCGAACTTCTGATTTGAGGAACATCCTGAGCATCAGACAATTTACGTCTTCGTCCGAGTTCCAGGGCAGCAGCAATTGTTACAGCCCTTGCAGGACCAATACCATGGATCTTCTTAAGGTCGGCAATTGTAAGCTTTCCCAGATTATTCAGATTGTTATTTGCAATAGCTAATAATTCGCGACCAAGATCGACAGCCGATTTGTCCTTAGTTCCTGAACTGATTAGTATTGCAATTAATTCTGCATCACTAAGACTTGATGTGCCTTTCTGAATAAGTTTTTCTCTGGGTCGGTCCTCAACAGCCCAGTCTGTAATTTTAAGTGACATCTAGCAACATTTTGAAATGCCTTAGCAATATAGATAAAGCTGAGGACACTTCAAAAAAAAAGATGCAAGGCACACGACGCAGGACGCACGGAGGTAATGTTTTTAACCGTGAGTCGTGAGTCGTGAGTCGTACGTCGATGAAAAAAAAGGCCGTACCATAACGATACAGCCTCAATAGATCTTATTGATTAATATTATAAACTACTAACGTGCTTAACTATTGATGACTTCAGGTTTGAAGCTTTTTTCTTGTGAATAATATTTTTCTTTGCCAGTTTATCGAGCATTGAGGTTAATTTTGGAAGAAGAACAGCGGCCTCTTCCTTGTTGCTTGTTGCACGTATGGTCTTGAGAGCATTACGCGTTGTCTTTGCATAATATTTGTTATTCTCTTTTCTTACATCGATCTGCCTGATCCTTTTTTCTGACGACTTATGGTTTGCCATGTATATATAAATTATCTTCTTACTTTAGAAATTGTAGTCCATAGGGGAATCGAACCCCTGTTACCAGGATGAAAACCTGACGTCCTAACCACTAGACGAATGGACCGTACAAAGAACTTTAAAATGCGGATGCAAAGAAAGGATGTTTTTTTTGATCTGCAAAATATTTCGACTTAAAAATATCCATTTAAAAGAGATGATCTATTCTACCAGCGTACCAATGTCAAATCCATTAAAATCACCGGAGCTCATAAAAAGATAAACAGGACTTGAATAGGATTGTGATTTGAGAAAGGAAAACATTTTTTCCGAGTCATCATAAACTTTTATATTTCCCGTGCCAAATGCCTTACTAACAGAATCTAAGGTGAGATGGGCCAATTTCTTCAATTCAATTGCATGAGGATTAAAATAGATAAAGGCAGCAGTTGCCTTTGAAAGGCTTCCATTATAAAGAGGCAGGAAACTGCTATTAAGACTTGAATAGGAATGAAGTTCAAGACAGGCAATGATGTCTCTTCCCGGATATCTTGCTTCAATTGCCTCAACCGTTGCTTTCACCTTCGATGGTGAATGTGCAAAATCGATATACACCAGGCCCTTTTCAGTTTCTTTAAGTTTTTGCAGCCTCCTGGATGTTCCTTCAAAGCTTTTTATTGATTCATAGAAATCATCTTCAGATACGCCGACTGCAAAGCAAACCTCACGGGCGGCTGAGAGGTTTTGCATATTATGCTCCCCGAATATTTTTACCTGCACGACCCTGTTATGTGTCGCTGCAAAGAATCCGGTTTTGTTCTGAAAATATCCATGAACTTTATAAGCTGTCTTTTTAATATCATGCCGGGAGGCGAGGGCTATCTTTTTTACCTCAGGATCGCCATCAAAGTATATCAATGATCCTCCGTCGGAAATCTTATCAACAAAAATTTTAAACTGTTCGATATAGTTTTCAAAAGTCGGAAACACATTCATGTGATCCCATGCAATGCCGTTGAGTACAGCAATATCAGGCATATATAGATGAAATTTTGGTCTTTTGTCAAGTGCTGATGTTAGGTATTCATCTCCTTCAAACACTGCTATCCTGGCCTCATCTGACAATCCTACCATAGTCTCGAATCCATCTATCTGTGAGCCGACCATGAAATCGAATTTTATTCCGAGGACCCTGAAGACATGCATTATCATCGAGGTGGTGGTGGTTTTACCATGACTACCGGCAATGACTATCCGTTTTTTATCTTTTGTCTGTTCATATAGATATTCCGGAAATGACATGATCTTTATACCAAGATCATGTGCTTTAATAAGCTCCGGATTATCCGGTTTTGCATGCATGCCTAGAATTATAGTATCAATATCTTTGGTGATTATACCGGTATCCCATCCCCATTTTTCCGGAAGCAGTCCATATTCTTTTAATCTCGAACGGGAAGGTTCAAAGATTTCATCATCAGAGCCTGTTACGTTATATCCCTTAAGGTGAAGGGCAATAGCCAGATTATGCATTACTGCTCCACCGATAGCAATGAAGTGTACTCTCATTTTACACATCACATATCAAAATACACTTGCGCAGGGATTCAAGTTTGTCTTTTTGTGATGGGACAAATTCCTGTCCGACAAATCCTTTATATCCTGTTTTCAGGAGGGCTCTCATAATAGCAGGATAATGAAGCTCCTGTGTATCATCAAGTTCGTTTCTTCCTGGTACGCCTCCGGTATGAATATGACCGATATATGGGCTGTATTTTGTAATAGTTTCAATTATGTTGCCTTCCATGATCTGCATATGATAGATATCATACAACAGCTTAAACCTGTCTGATCCTACCATTTCACACAAAGCAGATCCCCAGGCAGTTTTATCACACTGATAATCTTTATGACCGTAGCTGTTCAGAAGCTCCATTATGATAGTCACTCCATATTTTTCTGCTGAAGGCATTAGCTTGCGCAATCCTTTTGCACAATTTATCATTCCCTCATTATCATTCTGTCCTTCACGGTTGCCCGAGAAACAGATCAGGTTCGGAACCCCTGCTGCAGCCGCTTTAGGAATCATGTCTTCAAAATCAGATATCAGCTTTTCATGATTTTCAATCCGGTTAAATCCTTTAGGAATTCCCCAGTCAGTTGCATAACCTACCGCGCATTTTAGTCCTGCTTTTTTTACAGCCGGCCAGTCTTTTTCACCCAGCAATTCTATTGATTCAATACCCATTTCCCTGCAGGCAACGGCAAGTTGCTCCAGAGGTATATCATCATAACACCACCGGCTGACCGAGTGATGTATATTTCCCTTTAGTTGGACCGAAGCTGTGATATTTTCTGCAAAAACGCTGTTAAACGGGCGGGTTGCAGTTATAACTGCTGCTCCTGCAATATTTCCAATCATTTTTCTTCTGTTCATGGTTTATCATAGTTGCGAATTCAGTTTAAAAATAGTAAATATTTTTTATTATCATTCTATTTTGTTCACATCGCTTTCACAACCTGAGCATCCACACTGCCGGAGAAACTTTTTTGTAGTTATCCTGCTCCTAATGTTTTATATTTGTATAATATCTATGAATCTCAGCTGATCTTATGCAAATTCCTTCCCGACACGATTACCGAGGTGGGCACTTCGTTGAGCTTCTAAGAAGCGGAGAGAGCTTTTTCGCTGGATGTGAGAAGGTAATTGATGAGGCAAATCAGTTTATACATTTTCAGACATATATTGTTGATGATGACGACACGGGCAAGCGTATTGTAAATGCATTGATAAGAGCTTCCAAAAGAGGGGTAAGAGTTTATTTTTTGCTGGATGCCTATGGAGGAAACAGTTTCTCTAATGACCTGATAAAAAAAGTTGAAGAAGCCGGTATCTTTTTCAGGAAGTTTTCACCCGGATTAATCAGCAATGATTTTCAATTTAGTCTCAGACTCCATCATAAGGTTTTATTGGCTGATGGAGATACAACTATTATTGCAGGAATGAACGTTGCTGACCGGTATCATGGCAACGCCAAAATAAAGGAATGGCTCGACTTTGCCATACTGTTAAAAGGTCCAGAATGTGCTCATGTGCTTTTTATTCTTAAAAGGCTGTGGAACAAAGCTTTCATCTCAAAAAAAGAGAGGTCACGCGAGACTGCACATCGGCCTCAGTATTTTGATTCAGACATAAAAGTAAAAGTTCTGCAGAATAACTGGTCGAGAAATAAAATCGAAATTTTGAAAAGTTATAGATCGGCTCTGAAGCATGCTCAGTTTCGTATGACAATTTTTGCAAGTTATTTTTTACCGGGCAGAAATGAACGTAGATTGCTGAGGAATGCAAGCCGTCGCGGAGTGGAAATTAAAATAGTTCTCTCAGCCGAATCAGATGCACCGGTATTTAAACGTGCAACAAATTTTCTTTATGATTTCATTCTTCGGAATAACATAACTATTTATGAGTACCTCCCTTCAAACCTGCATGCTAAAGTAGCGACAGTAGACGGTAACTGGAGCACTATCGGCAGTTACAACCTGAACCACCTTAGTGATTATGGCAGTGTTGAAATGAATGCAGATATTCTTGATGCACAGTTTGGTGAAATGTTCGAGGGTATCCTTCTGGGAATCATTCAGAAAGATTGCCGGCAGGTAACTTTTGAAGAATACATTCACAGGAAAACCTGGTTTTTCCAGCTTACTGGCTGGTTTTCTTATCAGATGATCAGGATAATGATGAGACTTATGTTTGCACTGGCTGCAAAGAGATCTAAACCGCATTCGGCTTGACATTTAACCCCCCTGCCCCCCTAAAGGGGGGTAAATCCTTGATTTTTCAGAATGACTTCAGAATATGCGGGAACGAGCCCCCCTTTAGGGGTGTTGGGGGGCAAAAAAACAGATGAAGCTTAAGAGGAAAGTAAAAAGTCCCCCAAAGGGTTAGAACTGATGAAATCCCATCGATACAAATTCCAGTACGTTTGGTAAAGATGCTCTCCAGTAGGTCCAACTGTGAACACCGTCTCTGATCCTGAATTCGTGAGGTATTTCTTTCTGGCGCATTGCAATATGCACAAGACAGTTACCTTCATAAAGAAAATCATCGTCACCGCAATCAATATACCACCTTACAGCTTTTTTCTGATCCTCCGGCATATTCTCGATAAGGTTTAAAACACTGTAATGTTTGAAATATGTTTCTTTGTCGGAATCAGAAATACCTTCAACTCCCTGCCACAGCTTGTAATCTTTCAAGTCAGCAAGAGTTTTGGGGCCAGTGGCTGCACTAAGCGGGCAGGCTGCTGAAAACAATTCCGGATGATGCAGAGCATATATGAATGTTCCTTCCCCACCCATTGACAGACCAGCAATTGCCCTGTATCTTTTGTCGGCCTTAATACGATATGCTTTTTCAATAAATGGCATGAATTCCTGAAAGAAAAAATCTTCATAGCGCCATTCTCCCTTAATATCATTTAAATAACCGCGTTTACCTGTATTGGCATCCGGCATAATAATAATCATTGGAGTGGCAATTCCTGATTTTATAGCCTCATCGGTTATCCTCAAAACTTCACCAAACTGTACCCATCCGGTTTGATCATCGCCTCCTCCATGCAGCAGATAAAGTACCGGATAACTTCGCTGGGAAGTTTCATAATCAGGAGGTAGATATATCGCGTATTTACGATCCATTTTTAAAATTTTGCTGGGCATACTCAGATCATCTTTAACCTTTCCTGTCTGCCCGAAAAGGCAAAAAGCAAAAGCTGAGAGTAGCAAGGTTGACAGAAGTTTTCTCATAATTGATAAGTATTTAATATTTAAGGTTATTGGTAAAAAATAGTTTATTCCTATTAAATAGATTATTCAGGACTTCAAATTTTTTCGTCAGTACTGAACCTGACATTCAGATCTTTTACCGAAGCAAGACTTTCCATTAACTCCGGCAAATAGTCAGTTGATGCTATAAAAGTCCATAGATAGGCTACGATAGAATAGATTCTGCCGGTGGTAAATTTATCAACATCAACACAAATAAATAATACAGCAATAAAGATGACTATCAGAAGGATTTTCACGGAACTGTAGCCGAATGCGTTCCACCTGGCAATCCTGGTTTTAGGCGATATGGTATTCTGATAAAACCGGATAATATTTGTAGTATCCCTGGTCTCGATCAGGTTAAACAATTCTTCCTGATTATCATGGATGTCTTTTTGAAGACGTACTACATTTTTTCGGTTCAGATTATTAATAAATGCAATAGGAATAACAACAGTTACACATACAAGAGCAATTCTGTAATCGTAGAAGAAGAGGGCTATTATAGCCCCTGCTGTCGCTGATAGCTGCCACATAACCTCCGGTAACCTCTCCCTGAAAAAAGTTATATATTCTTTAACAAGTTCTGCCCTTACCAGCATCTTTGAAAACTGATCTTCATGGCATTTAGAATCAAGAACTACTTCAGTGGCAACATTTGCATACATTTTTGAATAGATAATGCCATTAAAAAGCCGGTGAAGTGTCCCGCCGATTACATTAATCAGATATACAATGATCCAAATGACAAGTGGAAACACATATTCTGCCTTTTCATGATCATAAAAGTGGTCGATCAGTGCATCCAGTAATTTCCCGAAAAAAGTCGGTTCAATTATAAACGAAACATTTTCAATAAGGACAAAAAGCAGAATTAAAAGTATGGAATATTTATATTTAACAGCAATTTCTCTAAAAGTCATACTGGTTTCTGTATTTTGTATTGTTGCGCTAAATTACGTAAACAGGAGAGCAAAAACAACATCAATATTTTTTAATGGAATAACTGAAAAGAAGACAT
>Ga0302206_1000928_pt1 | contig 11091 bp, 10 predicted proteins | sample II_Fen_E2_1_FD_194581 | JGI IMG/M metagenome (GOLD analysis project Ga0302206, IMG submission 194581) | Peat permafrost microbial communities from Stordalen Mire near Abisko, Sweden - II_Fen_E2_1 | ecosystem: Environmental > Terrestrial > Soil > Wetlands > Permafrost | place: Sweden: Abisko...
CAAATACTAAAGCAATTGCTGGCAAATGACTTAACAAAACTGAGGCCACTAAATATAAAAATAAAAATTTCAGAACTGAGGCAGTGGCCACTCCTAAAAAATAATTCTGTTTTCTAAGATAATTGAAACTAAAAACTAGAATCAAATTAGCAAACATAATAAATGGAATCATAGGAGCTAAAGTAGCGGCTAAAGTACCTGATAACAAAGCAAAGATACTAGGAACTAAACAAATTAGGGCAGCTCCGCTTACACCTAAAAGACTGGCTGAAATAAATAAAACGGCATTAACCATTGACCCAGTAATTAATTGATTATGAATAAGTGGCGCCACTAAACTAATGGATAAAAAAATTACAAATTGAGTTAATTTAGTAGTGACAACTTTATTATCCGAAAAATATTTTTCTAAAACCATATAATTATCTATTAGTATTATAATTAAATAAATACGATTGTTTAAAAGCAGAAACCACACTACTAATATTTGAAACCATAACCGATTCATCATTATTAAAGAAGCCACTGGAACTCCAATTATTAGTACCGAACAAGGCTATCTTATCATCCACAATAAGTAAGTGGTGATGCAGAAATGAATTAAGGTCATCATTATTTTTTAAAATAGCACTCACTTGAGCGTTTCTTTTAGTATCTTTAACTAATTCTAAATTATTTAAATTCTGACGTTCTTTTTGAGCGGCAATGATAGGGAAAACAGATCCGGTAGTAGACCAATTATAATCATCAGTCACAATAGTTACTGGTTTTTCCTTAGACTTAATTGTTAAGGCCGAAGCAATGTCTTTATCGGTAATATACCAAGCCATAATCTTAATATTACTACTAGCATTCTTAATCAAACTAAGCATCCGTTCTTTAATATTATTGTTACCATACTCTGGCGTAAACCAAATCTCTAAATACCCTTCTGGATAATTAATTAAAGCTGCAAAAGGATTATAATTTTTAGCTTTTTTAGCTAACCATTTTTCATTAGAACTCAAACGATCAAATTCATCACCAAAAACACTAACTATTTCTGGCCGACTAGTTTCCATAATAAAACTGGGGTCGAATTTACCCTGAATATCAGTAAAGTTATAAGAGCTAAAAAATAATTTCTGAGTAGCCTCACCACGATCAATAATTAAAAATTTATGATGCATGTAACCATCGTTATTTATACCAACAAAACTAATATTAATATTATCCCCCTTGCCTTGAAATAAACTAAGTTCACCGGCCTGATGTTTATTACTAAAAATTAAATTAACATTTACCCCTCTACTAGAAGCTCGCAAAAGAGCATCTTTGATTTCCGTGCTATCCATGGAATACATCGCCAAACTAATACTCTTCTTAGCATTATCAATATTTTTAACAATTAAATCAGCAAAATCATTAGAACCTAATTTATCATTAAAATAAAAATTAGCTGAAAATGGTTCACTGACATTAATTATTTTAGCCGGCTCGAAAGTTTGATTATCTGGTCTCTGATATAAGTGGTAAATAAAAATACTTAAATAGATAATCAAACCTAAGATAAATAAAGGTAAGCCCACAAAAAGTAAAGGTTGTCGCCAGTTATTTTTATTTTTATTCTTCATAAGAAAAGTTTTTATCTAAATTATACTTTTTACTATAGTTTAAATTATTAAGTTTAGCCTCAGCAAAAACTAAAATAATAGAATCCGGTAATTCCATGTTTATAGTTTGTAAAATTCTTTCAATCTCCGGATATTTTAAATCTAACCAGAGATTATCAATAATTATAATGGCTGGCTTTTTAACTAAACAATGTAAAGCGTGAATTGCAAAAGAAGCTAAGCTATTACCCCAGATTTCACCGGCCGCTAAACTAAAGTTATTATTATGCGAAATAAGTTCGGCTAAATTTTTATGTTCTGTGATAATTTTCAAAGCAGCTTGAACATCCAAAAAATCAGTTTCTTCATGCCCCGCCCCAATAATTATTTCCATTAAACTTTTTTGAGAATAAAATTTAGGATCAAAAAAATAAACATCATTAAACTTCTTTTGATAATCTGAAAAATGAATTCGTTTACCATCAATTCTAAGCTTCAAAGCCTTACCATTAGGAAATTCATTACCTAAAAAAATCTTAGCTAAAGTCGTCTTACCAGATAAATTAGAACCATAGAATAAATAACGCTGAGCCTTTTTAAACTCAAAATTTAAATTGCGATAATAACTACCTAATTCGCCAAATTTAATTTTTCGGCTATAAAAACTAATCGATTCATTTATTTTTAAAATATTACTGCGGTGAAGATACTTCTCTGGCTTAACATTTGTTAGGGATAAACCTAACTTGGTTGGAAAAAAATAAAGACCAATTCTTAGTGATTCAGTAACGACTCTAGATAAATAAACCAACAAAAAGAAATAAAGAAATTTCAAATCAGGACTAATTAAGTTAATTTGCACCGCAATCGCATCATAGAAAAAATGAGTTAAAACGGAGATTATTAATAATAAAATAAAAGTAACTTTAAAAGCCATTTGCATCCACAAATCACGACGAACTCTGAAAATAGAATCAAAATCGACTAAACGATCAAACTTTTTTAAAATTTCTGGTTCTAAATTAAAATTCTTAGAAAAATATTTTTCTGACAAACTGAAATCAACATGTTTAATAATTTGTGAATAAAAGGTTACTTCCTGAGAAACATATTGTCTAACGACAAAATAAGAAACAACCATAATAACAACAGAGATAACAATAAAACTCAGAGCAATCACCCAAATATTTAAACCAGCTAAAAAAGCCACAATTAAAGCGGAGATTAAATAAATCAACCAGCGCACTAAACCAAAAACGGAATTGGACACACCCATGGAAACTAGTGGTAAATGATAAGATATTTTAGCAATTAACTCAGCCTGCTTCTCAGAGCTCATATCATCAACCGGTTTTCCGAGATAATTTTTAAAAATACGACGTCTCAAATTATTTATAAATAAAACATTAATAGTTTTTTCTTGTTTAATAGAAAAAAATGAATTAATTATAAATATCACCACCAAAGAAACGAATAATTGCCAAAAAAACTTAGAAATCAAACCTTCAGTACTAAATGATAATTTATTTTTACTAATAAAAACCAAGGATGTTTCCACAATTCCCTGAGTAATAAATAAAATGAAAGTACCAAAAATCAGAAAACGATGTTTTTTAATAAATTCTAAAATATGATTCCGATGTCTAGCGGTATCTTCTTTAGTTTCATATTTATTACGCCGCACTCTAACTTTTTTAAGCAGGCTTATTTGGTCTTTAATGTCTTTCATAGTGAAATTTTTGATAAGTCTTATATAAAGAAATAATACCGTAATCCTTTAATCGCTCCTCTAACAATCTTCTGTTTCTAGTGGAATAACTGGTATACAAGAATTTAGTCATAATGATAAAAAAATCCTCTGACATCTTTTTTATCTGTTTTGAATTATTTATCTGTGACTTATCTTTAATAATTTTCTGGAATTGATAATTAAAATTATTATTGGGTTGCTTCATCGTGCTCTTAATAATCTTATCCTTAGCAAAATCTGGTAAATGCTTATAGCTTAAAATATTCTTCCACTCTAACTCAATTCTATTTATATAAGCCGCCTCTAAGCTAATATTTCCAGAGTCAAAAGCATAACCCAAATAAGAATAACTATCCTTAGCTGGTCCTAAAAATAGTTTTTGCTGATTTAATTCTAATTTTAAATCAGTAAAATCTTTTAAAATTTCCGATTCTAAATCTTTTAACTTATTAAAATCTTGGTCTAAAAAAGCAATATCATCACCAACTCTAATATAGAACTCTGATTTAGACTGATATTTAAAATCAATCTCGGTCAAATAAAGATTAGCAAATAAGGCAATCAGTGGCACACCTTGAACAAGGCCTTTATCTGGTAATTCACAAATGCCATCACGATAGACCTTATTAAAAACAAATAAATGTAAAGTATCTAACAAATCCTGATCCGTAAAAAGAGTTGTTAATTTAGCAAACATTAAATCGCGATCAATTCGATCGGAATAATTTTTTAAATCTAAAATCAAAACACTGTCGCTAAGATAATTTTGACGGTAGCGACGACAAAAAATACGGGCTGCTAAATAAGGTGGCTTATTAGGACGATAAGAGAATAAGCGGTGAGAAAAATTTTTTTCAAAAACAGGTAAAACGACGCGATAAATTGCCTGGGCTTTAATACGCTCTTTTAAATTATAAATAAAAATCTCTCTAAACTCTCCTGGTTTATTTTTTTTGGGGAGCTTAACCGATAAAGCTGATTCAATTTCTTTTTTACACAAAAAATCAGCCCGAACAATCTTAATGATTTCTCGGGACTTTAAATCAATATCACGTAAAAAGATATTATCAATGCCGTGATACTTAAAGTTGCGGCGATCAGCGGCAAATTGTTCAATTATTTCTAAGTAGGCAGCCTCGATGTTTGAATAGCTGATAATCTGGCTAAACATATTTTAAAAATCACCCCCAAGATATCTAGCTTAAAAAGCTAAATATGAATTAAATCAAAAGAGACTGTAAAGTCTTTAACTATTTTTCGGAAATAACTTCGATATTAACGAAACAATGTTAAATCAAAAAAATAATTGCTAATATCCCAATAAATGGGTTTTGAGGGGGATTTTTAAAATAACTTACTCTTATTTTATACTATTTTCCCTTTTTTATCAATATAAGGTTAAAAATCACCAGCCGCCACCGCCACCACCGCCCCCTCCTCCACCAGAACCGCCACCACCGCCAAAACCAGAGACCGATGAAGAAGTGTTGTCAGAAATAGCCGAAGCGACACCATTAGAAATACTACTAGAAACAGTGCTAACGGTATCAACAAAATTATTAAAACCAACTAAACCAATAGCCCCACTCATAAATGATGGTGAGTAGTTATTTAAATATTCTTCACCATAGATATCTTTCATTTGATTTAACCACTCTTTAGTAATACCAAATAAAATAGCGTAAGGCAGTAACTTATCTAAAATGTTATTTTGTTCTTGAAAACGAGAGCGATAGGTTTCAGCCGTCTTCATATATAATCTAAAACCCTTGATTCGCCAAGTAAGTTCAGCTCCTTTAAAAGTTAAGTCATCAATTGCAAAGGATGATAATAAAACAACTACCAATGAAAGAGCTAGACCAATGAGAATAGGAGATAATGAGTTAGCCACAAAAACAACTAGGGCTCCCAAAAAATAAATAGAACCAAAAAACATCAGTTGACGATATTGTTTATTTACTTTATTAATAATTTCTTTATCTTTTAAAAACGCTAATAATTTCTCGGATATTTCCATGAAGTGACTGGAAATAGTTAAACTAATGTTATCTAATTCTACCTCTTTAGTGGTGCCCAAAATGATCGATAAGATATATTTTTCTAAGTCATTTAAATCATTGCCAATAACTTTACCAGTATTAATGATGCTAAATTTAGAAGTATCAACAAACAGAATTTTTTGTTCTTTTTTTTCTATCTTTAAATAACCTAAAAATCCAAGATGAATAATAGTGGCAGCAATTGAATTTTTATCCAAAGTGCCTTTTTTAAGAATCGCGCCCATTTCAATTGGAGTTAAATTTTCTGGAATTTCAAACTCTGGCACCACCGTTTTATTGATATCAAAATTATTACGATTTTTTTTCCAAAAATAAAGACAAAATATAAATGTTAAAATTGGAAAAAGTAATACAATAAAAATATCACCCACCGAAAAACCATACTTATCTTGAAAAGTCGCGATATAAGGTTTTACGATATTTTTAGGGAAAACAACTGACATAGTAATACCCTGATTTTTAGTTAAGCCTTGATTACTAGTCACTTCCAAAACATTAGTGTCGGTCCACACATAGCTAGCTAAATCTGATGATTTAGAATTTAAATCTCCAGCATAATAAGATATTTTGGTGTTATTTTCATTTATGCCAGCTGGAAAAATTATTTGTGCTCCAAAATTATCAATTGATAAATCCCAATAATTACCTAAAACATTCCAATAGAACTCATCAAAATCTTTATTCTCAGTTCTAAGAGCATTTTTAACTTGATACTTTATTTGATAAAAATTTTCACCCACCACGTCAACCTTAGAATCACCAATTTGATAAGTCACGGTATTACTATCTGATACAGTGGAATAATCTAGCTTATGACCAGATTTATCAGTGATGCTTATTAATTTAATAGGTAAAGGAAAAGTACCGCTGACTGTTTTATAATTTTTAGGTAATATTCTAAAAATGCCGTGTTTATTTGGTAAATTACCGCAATCAGCCAAAATGTCTTCCGTAATATCCAAACTAGAATCCTGATTAACCACAATTTTGGTTTGCAAATCTTTAACATACCAATCAGTTATTTGATCTCGGGCAAAAGCTGGAGTACCAAAAGCTAATAGAATAATTAGAGTAAACAGTATTTTATGGAAATATTTCATACGCTTTTAATTTAACTTTAAACTTGGTTCAACTATTTTTTTAACTTCATCGCAACCAAGAGGCAAACCAGATCCATCACTAAAACCAGAACCGCAAGAGCTAACAAATACTAACCAATTATTATTAAGCATTGATGGGTAAGCATCGCCAGCCACTGAACAAATATCAAAATCCTTCTTAAACTGCTCCATTGATGTATAACCAATTTTATTTGGCAATAAAGTAACCACAAAAGTACCATCACCCTGAGTTTCGCCTTTATATTTAAATTTGTACACGGTTTTATAAGCACCAGCAAATCTAAAGATTAAAGTATTAAAATAATTAAGTGATTGACTGGTGCCGCATTCATCAGCTTGATATTTTAAGTCGGCCGCATTCAAATCAAATAATTTAGTTTCCTTAGAAACAGAACTGTTTGAATTAATATAAGATAAGGGCTCATTCTGTTTAGAATTAAAAATACTAATTACAATCAAAATAGAGAGAAAAGCCACTAAACCAAAAATGATTTTGCCCCACTGACTTTTCATGTTAATTTTATTCATAAAATTATTCTAAAGTAAGTATATATTTATTATAACACGAGACGCTTATTAAATAAAAAAACGAGACTAACCGCCTCGTTTTTTCGTACTGATGATTTTAGCTTAATCTTTTACTTCTTGCATTATTCTAATTTGTTTAAGAAGCATTCTTTTCGGTAAGAATGGTATTAATAAAAACAATATTTTTTGTGGAAAAGTAATTCCGGAAATAATGTTTAATTTACCGGCCATCATAGCGTCGTAACCATCTTGTGCTACTTTTCTGGCACTAGCGGTTTTTTGAAACATTAATGTTTTATCCATACCTGATATTTTACCGAATTCTGTTTTAGTTGCGCCAGGTAAAAGAGCGGTTATTGTAATATTAGTATCAGACAATTCTTCGGCTAGTGCGTTACTAAATGATGTAACATAAGCTTTTGTGGCAAAATATACTGCCTGTAAAGGACCGGGAATAAGTGAGGCGGTTGATGACACGTTTAATATTTTTCCCTCATTTCTTTTTACAAAATCTGGTAAAAACATTCGAGTTAATTCGGTAAGAACGACAATATTTAAATTTATCATCGCTAAATCTTTAGTCCAATCTCGTTCATAAAATTTTCCAATACCACCAAAGCCAGCATTATTTATTAAATAATCGATTTTGATTCCAGCTTCTTTTACTTGTGAATATACTTCCATACCCGCCCCTGGCAAGCTTAAATCTTTAATAATTACCACAACATTAACAGAATATTTATTCTCTATCTCTTTTTTTAACTCTTCAAGTTTTTCTCTATCACGAGCAACAATAACTAAATCTCCGCCACGTTCAGCGTGAATTAAGGCTAATTCTCTTCCAATTCCAGATGAAGCACCAGTAATTAATGAAACGTTTTTCATATATTTTATAATTTAACCAAAATGATTACTTCTTAAGTCTCATTCCGGTATCAAAGAGCTCAAAACCAAACTTATTATAAAAAGGTATTAAAAAATCTTTATTATTTGGATCAGCAAACAAGCTAATTGAACTGTATTTTTTATCTTCTGTAAAAGCTATTAATTTTTTCATTATCATTTTACCAATTCCTTTCCCTTGATAATCTTTATGAACGACAACGTCGTAAAACATACACATTATTCCATCTTCTACGATTCTGCCCATACCAACAAGTTTATCTTCATCATACACACTATAAACAAAAGACGATTTGCTTAAAATTTCACACCATTTCTCTTCACTTCTTTTATTACACCAGCCGACTGAGCTTCTAAGTATATTAATCTGCTCCGAATTTAAATCTTTACTTATTGATTCTGTTAATTTCATATACTACTTATTAATTTTCTTATACTCTTCCGAACTCATTATTTTACGCATGTCCGTTATTTTTTCAGTAAATTCAATACCATCTAAATGATCATATTCGTGTTGAATAACTCTACCAAGCATACCATCGGCTTTTAATTCAAATTCTTCCCCATATTCATCTAAAGCTTTTATAGTAATTTTCTCCGGTCTTTTAACTGGGGCAAATAATTTAGCATAAGCCACGCTACCGCAGCCCTCATAAATTATAACTTCTTTTTTTGATGACCAGATAATTTTAGGGTTAATATAAATTCGTAACTTATCTGTTTCTAAATTACGGTATTTAGTATTTCTAACTTCTGTTACAAAAATTCTTAACTTTTCACCAATTTGAGAAGCCGCCATCCCAATTAATCCATGATAACGAACAGAGTCAGTTAAATTTTTAATTACTTTTTTGGTTTCCTTAGAGTTAACATCGCTAACTACTTCAGACTTTCGGCTTAATATTGGATTACCAATTTGAATTATGTCTTTAATTATCATATATTTTTCTTTTATTATACCATTTCGCTCTAAAGTTATAAACTCTATATAAAAAATAGCCCTAAAATATGGCTATTTCTAATGTGCGGGGAGAATGGGACGTAGTTGGAATGGTTTTGGGAAAATAAAAAAACCTTAATTCATTTCTAGAACTAAGGTTTTTTGTTGAATTACTTTTTAATTCCTAGAACGTAACCGGAATTACGGATTAAGTGCTCCCCAAAAACAAGTATTTTATCAAGATATTTACTACCGTTATGCCAATAGCTAACATATGGACAATAATCATTTTTGGTAAAACCAAGAGCTGCTATTCTTGATTCAATCAAACTTCCTTCCAAGCTTTCTTTTGGTTTTTCTCTTGGTTTAATATTTAAACGAGAGAAAGACAACAACTCTCTAATATTTGCCTGACGAAAGCCAGCTTCTTCCATTTTTTTCTCTATAAAAGTTTTACTTACAGTGGCCTCAAAATAAAATAATTTAGCTAAAACTTTTACCTCTTTTCCGATTAATTCTTTTGGGGTTGGGCAGTTTTTTTCATCAAAACCGACATCTCTATGTGTAAAGTGGTTATTGCTAAGAACTTGCCTTAGTGTGCTTTTATAATTAACCACTAACTCAATTTCATCATTTTCACCAATTATCTTTGGTGTTTTTTCAAGAATGTCGAAAGTATCAGTAATTAATAAATTTTTAGCTGTCATTATTTCAATGATTTTTGCTAAGTCTTTTTCATTGATTTCCATTTTTATGTTTTTTTAAAGATTATTAATAATTCGATTAATTACTAAACACACCTGTTTAGATGAACTTGGTAATTAATCAAATCTAATCTTATTTGTAAATGTTCTATTTGAATGATTAAATACTAGCATATTTTACTAAATATGTCAATTAGTAGATAAAATGACTTACTTTGGAACGGCTATTATTTACATAAATATTAGCTAAATATACTACTATTTGGTAATATTTTTGATTGCTCTATCCAACAAAAAATAAGCTATTACTAGCTTATTTTTGTTAGTGCGGAGAGGGTGGGACGAACTTGGAACGGTAATATCTATATTTTAATTAAAAATCTTCAATCTAGATTTTTTCTATTTTAATTTATCGTAAACATCGGGCGCTTCTTTTTCTACTAGATTATTCCAGCGTTTAACAATCTCTAGCTCTTCTTCAGTATTACCCTTAGAGAGCCTAAAATCATTAAAAACAATTTCTGGATACTTACCAAGCAGTTCTCTTTCATCTTCAATGCTTAAACACGTATCTTCTAAAAATGCCTTAATTGCTGATTCAGGATAACCCATTAAAGCACCAAATTTATAATGGTCTTTTGATGGGTCTGCTTCGGCTAATTCATTTAAAGTGTCCTCATTTTTAGATACCAAAAACTCAGCCATATATCGCTCTCCTTTCTTTCCTTGGCTAACTTTTTTATATTTCAAATCTAAATTTTTTATTTTTTCCTCGTCGTCATCTATTTCACTCTCAGTTTCAGTAAAAAGAGATAAACAAATTCCTGGTTTTTCTCCTAATAACACTAAAATGAGTTCAGCTTTTTGTTGCGGACCAGTTCTAAGGCTTTCTATTTTTGATATTTTCTCTTTATTTTTATTTTCTAGATTTTCTTGTGTTTCCAAATTTTTATTAGTTTGATAAAAATTATTCTCTTTAAACATAAATTTATTTATAAACACCATCTAATATTCTATTAAAAAATGGTAAATCTTCTTCATGATAGTAATTACTAATCATTTTAACAATATCTTCTCTATTTTTCCCCTCTTCTTTCAAAAATTGAAATTGTTTTGTAAAAGTTGCCTGTTCAACTGGATTATTAGGATAAGAATATTCCGTTTTTAAATCATCAAAAGCAAATTTTTCCATATTCTTTTGGTAATCTTCTGGGGTTGCAGAGTCTAAAAAAGTTTGGCAATGTGTTAACTCGTGAACCATCCAAGCAATTTCATCAGGATTTTCTTTTGTTTCGAAATAACTCTGTTTTATTAAAATTATATTATTTTCAGCGTCTGACTCTGATGGCTGACTGCCCTTTACCCATAAATCATCTGGAATTATAGCAATATTTACATCGTCTAACCGTTTATCGTTAAGTGCTTCACGTTGTTTCTGATAATTTTTTGGCAAATCTTTTGTTTTTAGTAGTCCCAGTCTTTCAATATCCCCA
>Ga0302206_1000932_pt1 | contig 11067 bp, 7 predicted proteins | sample II_Fen_E2_1_FD_194581 | JGI IMG/M metagenome (GOLD analysis project Ga0302206, IMG submission 194581) | Peat permafrost microbial communities from Stordalen Mire near Abisko, Sweden - II_Fen_E2_1 | ecosystem: Environmental > Terrestrial > Soil > Wetlands > Permafrost | place: Sweden: Abisko...
GAATTGCTTCTGGTATTATTAAAAGAATTCTGGTTTGATCCCTGATTTGAAGGGGTCCGTGTTGCCCCGGCATTATTATAAACTCTGGTATTTGTCGAGCTGTTGTTGCTCCTGCTCATACCTGAATTTGCACCTTCTGTAACACGGCTGTTGTTATATGATGGTCTGGTGCTCAGCCTTGGATTATTATAACTTGGGGTATATGACCTGTTAGCGCTGTTATACTCAGGTTTCGTATTTGCGGAAGATCTCGACGTGGAAGAAGTAGAACGATACATCTGGCTGGACTGACTCTGACCGGCTTTCCGGGTTGTCTGATTAGTTGCCGGCTGTGAATTTAATCCCGACGATGTGGTTCTTCTCTGATCAGAGGCTAATGAAGAGACACCTGAGGTTCTTCCTCCAACTCTTGAACCTGAACTCGATATATAATTGTCACGTCTGGAAGAACCTATGCCACCAACAGAGCTATTCCATCTGGATGACATGGAACTGGGTCTTTCGTATCTTCCATATACTGAACCTTTATCTCCATAGCTGTGGTTATAATATCCCCCGTAATATCCGAATGAACTGTACAAACCAAATCCACCATAAAAACCGCCATAATAACCACCGTAGTACCCACCATAATAACCTCCTCCATAGTAGCCTGGATAATAACCTCCATAATAGTCACCATACATACCACCATAGCCATAATAAGGATCATAATATGAATTCCCATATCCTGAATATGGATAACCTCCAAAACCATAGCCCAAACCATAATCCATATATGGATCTCTCCAGTAAGGATTGAAATAATTCCCGTAAAACATTCTTAACCTTCCGGAATAAGATGGGTCATTAAAATATTCATACCCCTGATTGTTGCTATTATAGTTATTATTTACCATTGCATTATAATCAACTGCATCAGAGTACTGGTCTGAAACAAGAGTATCAGCAGCGTAGACGTTATCATAATAGTCATTGCCTTTTAAATTGCCCTGTGCAATCTGCTCATTTAAAGGAGCTTTGTCTTTTACCACAGGTTTGTCTGAAGGTAAATAATACAGATCATCGTACTCTGCTCCGGTATAAAGAGCTGAAGTACAAGAGCTAAGGATAAAGAGTGCAAGGATAAATATTTGAGTCAATGTTTTCATTTTAATTTCCCCCAGTAGTTTTCTTAATAACAATCAAATATTGTACCAAAGAAACAAATTTAATTAACTAACTGTAACAATTCAATAAATATATTGAATTTCTTTTTATACAATGGCATGCTTTGGCATTCCATTATAGATTTAACTACCTTCTGTGTCCCGATGACCTTCCTCCCGAAGAACCTGATCTGGATGAGGAAGAACCTGATGAACTATGTGATGAACTATGTGATGAACCAAGCGAGGAATTACTTCTGCCAACTGAACCACTGCTCATTGATCTTGATGAAGAAGACCGAACCTGCGAACTACCTTCTGATCTGGAAGAATGAGAAAAAGATGGGGCCCTCGAACTCAAATTTCTGCTGCTGTTAGCAGAGGAGCTAATAAAATTGTTGTTCCTGAAATTATTTATACCAGTATTATTGCTTCTATTGGTAACCACAGGATTATTATTTCTGGAATTCCGAAAATTTGAGACACTATTCCCGCTATTTACATTATTGGCATTATTTCGGTTATTACTAACAGTAGCCCGGTTATTCACTGAATTGTATTCTCTCCTTGAATTGCCTGATGTTACATTATTTCTGTTTGCCACTGATCTGTTATTGTAAACTACACTATGCGAATTGTAACCTGAGGAGTTCTCTCTTCTTGATCCATTATTATTATAATTGGAGGATCCTCCATCCTTACCTGGATTCCTTCTCGAGTATTGATTTCTGTCTGAATTATGACTGTTATAATCATTATGAGAATAATAATTATGTCCGTAATCATTGTATCCATGATTATAATAATGGTTGTGATAATGATTATACCCATTATAGCCCCAGTAATTATTATAACCGTAGTAGCCGAATCCAATATTGAAGCTGAAGGGTGAATACCAGTTATTGTAATAAAAAGGATCATAACCCCAGTAATAATTACTTCCGTAATAAGGATCGTATCCATAATAACCGTAATCATAGATCGGATAATTGTAGGAAAATCCCAAACCAAAACCCAGGCCACCGTAAAAGCCTAGTCCCAAAGAAAATGGCTGGTTATAGTACAAATATGAATCTGTAAAGACCGGAGAGTAATAATCAAATGCAGCGTAAGACCTGTGAAACCTGTTAATCCTTGAGGCATAATAATAATCGTCGTTATTATAATAATTATTCACAACCAGTCTGGCATCATTATTCCCAAAGTCTTGAGGATTATCCCTCTGGGCTTTTACTGTGGAACTGGTAAGCAGAATTACTGATAGGATTCCGATGTAGTATTTTGCTTTCATGATGAACCTCGCTTTCTTTTTTGGATAATAACTGATCTTTTTATTTATTTTTACGCAATCTATTTATTTAATAATATTGAAACAAATACCATACCAAAAAAATGGCGAAGTTTTTAACTAACAGGGACGAGAATTACTCACAATGGTATAACGACCTGGTTATCAAGGCGGATCTGGCAGAAAATTCAGCAGTTAGAGGATGCATGGTAATTAAACCCTATGGATATGCAATCTGGGAGAAGATACAGGCTGAACTTGACAGACTTTTCAAAGCAACTGGACATGTTAACGCATATTTCCCTCTGTTTATACCAAAATCATTCTTCAGCAAAGAGGCTGCACATGTTGAAGGATTTGCAAAAGAATGTGCAGTTGTAACTCATTATCGTCTTAAAAATGATGAAAATGGCAAAGGAGTTGTTGTAGATCCGACTGCAAAACTGGAGGAAGAACTTATTATCCGTCCTACATCTGAAACTATAATCTGGCATTCATACAAAAACTGGATCCACTCATATAGAGATCTTCCTATTCTTATTAATCAGTGGGCAAACGTTGTACGATGGGAAATGCGTACCCGACTATTTCTCAGAACAACAGAATTTCTCTGGCAAGAAGGGCATACGGCTCATGCCACACGTGAAGAAGCCCTGGAAGAAGCCGAAAAAATGATCAATGTCTATGCAGGTTTTGCTGAAAATTCAATGGCGCTTCCTGTAATTAAGGGGTTCAAGAGTGAACACGAACGTTTCGCCGGAGCTCTTGACACATATGCCATAGAAGCTCTGATGCAGGATGGTAAAGCATTACAAGCCGGAACCAGTCATTTTTTGGGACAGAACTTTGCAAAAGCTTTCGATGTGCAGTTTACCGACAGAACAGGAAAACTTGACTATGTCTGGGCCACTTCCTGGGGAGTATCAACAAGGCTTATGGGAGCAATAATTATGGGTCATGCTGATAATCATGGTTTGGTATTGCCTCCTAAACTGGCTCCGATACAAGTTGTTATTATACCAATCTATAAAAACAATGAGCAGCTTGATGAGCTGTCTGAAGCAGCAATAAGAATAAAGACCGGACTTGAGGCATTGGGAATATCTGTAAAGTATGATGACAGGGATAATAATAAACCGGGCTGGAAGTTTGCTGATTATGAGCTTAAAGGTGTTCCGGTAAGGATTGCTATCGGCCCGCGTGACCTGGAAAACAATACCATTGAAGTGGCTCGCAGGGACAATCTTACAAAAGAGACTATTCCTATTGATAAAGTATATGAGCATATTCCAAAGCTTCTCGATGATATTCAGGAAAATATTTATAATAAGGCATTGAATTTCAGAAAAGAAAATACTTTTTATGTTGATAGTTGGGAAGAGTTTTTGAAAGTTCTGGATAACCCCGGCGGATTTATTTTGGCTCACTGGGATGGAACTGTTGAGACAGAAGAAAAAATTAAAGAGGAGACAAAAGCCACTATCAGATGTATTCCTTTTGACAGCCCGGAAGAACAAGGTAAGTGTGTTTATTCGGGCAAACCATCAAACAGAAGGGTCCTGTTTGCAAGATCGTATTAGTAATTCCCAAAAGGAGTTTTAATGAATTCATTCATCAGGTAACTCCTTTAGGGAGTGAGCAAAGAAAATCCATTTATTACATGGCAACTATACGATTTTAATCAATAATTCTTATTTTAGACGAAAATATATCACTAAATAATGCGTTTACCATGACAGATCAGGATGATAAAAAAGTGGCAATTGTTGGAACACTTAAAGAAAAGTCACTTCTGAAACAAAAAGTCTTTGATAATACACTGGAATCTTTCTGCATAGTTAAAGATGTGCTGAAGAATTTGTCAAAAGATGTAAATACAAGTTTAAGTGGAATGGATTCAAGAATCAGGATGGAATACACTGACAGAAGTAATTTTGATGCCCAGATAAAAGTTGCCGGAGATATTTTGCTTTTTAGCATGCACTCTAATATATTTCAGTTCGACAGGGAACACCCTGCCTGGAAAACAGCATACATACAAAAAAATAAATACAATGCATATTCAGGGATAATAAATATTTATAATTATCTCAGTGACTCATTCAAATATTCGCGGTTAGATGACCTGGGATACCTGATTGCCAGAATATTCATAAACCACGAAAAACAATATTTTGTCGAAGGAAAAAGGCAGATGGGAATGTTATTTACAAATTATGGAAACGAAGAGGTAAGCAAAGCATCCTTACAACTGATAATTTCCACAGCAATACAATATGCCCTGGAATTTGATCTGTTGGTGCCACCATACGATACGGTAAAAATTGCTACAGTGGGTCAGGCAGAAGCAAAAATTCAGCATTCAAGGGTAATTACAGGTAAAAGACTGGGATTTCAATTTAATTCTGACGATGTTTTGATAAGCAATCCTCAAGAAACCTGATGTGCATAGGTTTTGAAAAATATGTTAACAGGTTACGGCCATTGATTATGATGGCCTTTCTGTTTTCATATTCAAATGCCTATTCTCAGAATCATCTGATTCAAAATACCCCTAACCATCCTGAATATGACACAATAAATAAGATATCGGCAGAGGTAATTAATAAAATTACAAACATACTTACACTTTTCTCAAAGCAGGCGATATTCCTCATGCCGCCTACGAATGTCCCGAAACCAGTCACCATTGAAGATAAAAACATCATTTTCTTCGACTCATTGAAATTAAGAGCCTCCAGGAACCAGCTTACCAAAAAAATATATGATTTTGTAATTGTTCATCCCGACACCACTGTTAATAAAAAACAGTTCACAGGATCATCCGACGCCAGTTATGTCAAATACTCCGGAAGGACCATAAGAAGAATTATTATTCAAAGACTGAACGTTTTTGGAGGCAATATTAATGATCCTTCATTGGATGGAGCCAGCAAATTCGAGAACATCCTTAATATGACTCATTCGAATACAAACGAGAATATCATTAGAAAAAACCTGCTTTTTTATTCGGGCGACAAAATTTCACCACTGACATTAAGCGATAATGAACGAATATTGCGACAGCTTCCTTACATAGACGATGCCAGAATTCATGTGGTTCCGGTATCTGACGAGGAAGCGGATATTTATGTCATTACAAAAGATGTCTATTCACTTGGTGCATCTTACGATTACGGAGGTTTAAAAAAAGGGTCATTATCAATTTTTGATAAAAACATTGTCGGAACGGGGCAGGAATTCGGAGTGGATATGCCCTTCGATAATACTCGTCCGGAATCACCGGGATTTGGAGCACATTATCTTGCAAATAATATCGCAAAATCTTTTATTAACCTGAATGTATTTTTTCTTAATGGATTGGGTGAAAAGACATATGGATTTGATATCAACCGCAGGCTTGTGAGTTCTGCCACAAAATATGCAGGGGGAATATCCGTACATATGATGTACACTACTGAAGATCTTGATTCTATGAAGATCCCAGCTCCTCTGAAGTATAATTTACAGGATTACTGGTTGTCTAGGTCTTTTATGATTAATAAGGAATCAGTCTCTAGGATAATTATCGGAGCCCGTTTCACCAATAATAACGTTTTCAATCATCCGCTTATTTTACCTGAGTCGTATCACAATCTCCAGAAATACATGATGTTCCTGAGTTCAGCTGCATTTTCTGTACAAAAATACACTAAAACAAAGTTGATATACAGCTATGGCCGAACCGAGGATATTCCGTATGGTGCTTTGTTCAAGGCAACTGTCGGAAGGGAGTTTAATGAATTCAAACAAAGGACATACATTGGAGGAGAGGCATCATTTGGCAAATCTATAAGTACTCTTGGTTACTTTTATACATACACAGGTATGTCTACATATCTGAATAAGAATCAAACAGAACAGGGGGTCCTGTCTCTTGGTATGAACTATTTTTCAAACCTTATAAATCTTGGAAGCTCAAGGATCCGTAATTTTGTTTATCTTCACTATACAAGAGGCTTCGGAAGATACTCAAATGAATACCTCAAATTTATTGGTGAGAACGGTTTCTCAGGTTTTGCGAATGACTCTGCAATGGGGACCCAGAGATTGAGCGTAAGTCTGGAATCAGTACTTTTCAGTCCTGTAAATCTGTATGGTTTTAAATTCGCATTTTTCGGGTTTACCGATTTTTCATTTTTGTCCGGCACAAATGAGATGCTTGGAAATGGATCCAGGCTTTCCAGCATAGGAGTAGGTATCAGGATCAGAAATGATAATCTTGTACTTAATACACTTCAAATCAGGATTGCGTATTTCCCTTCTCATCCGGAGTATTCCAGGATCTCTCCCATCGATATAAGCGGTGAGCAACTTTTGCGACCAGCCAACTTTGAACCTGGCGCACCTGCGGTTATTCCTTACAGGTAATGAACAAAACATTCTGAAAATTGTATTCACAATAGGATCTTTAGTTATTAATTTAAAATCAATTCAAAAAAATGGCTGTTTTAGTTGGAAAAAAAGCACCGGTTTTCTCTGCACCTGCAGTAATAAATGGCGGTGAAATTGTTGAAGGGTTCTCACTTGAGCAATACCTTGGGAAAAAATATGTGGTATTATTCTTCTACCCTGCTGATTTTACATTTGTTTGTCCTACTGAACTTCTCGCATTTCAGGATAGACTAAATGAGTTTAATGAGAAGAATGTAGCTGTTGTTGGCTGTTCAGTTGATTCAAAACATGCCCACTGGAAATGGCTGCAGACTGAATTAAATCAGGGCGGTATAAAGGGTGTTAAATATCCTGTTGTCTCCGATCTTTCAAAAACAATTGCAGAGAACTATGATGTCCTTGCAGGTGATTACGATTACTCCGAAAATGGTGATGTTACATTCAACGGAGATCCCAGAGCCTTCAGAGGATTATTTCTCATTGATAAAAAAGGAGTCGTAAGACATCAGGTTGTGAATGATATGCCTCTTGGCAGAAGCGTTTCTGAAACACTTAGGATGGTAGATGCTCTGCAGTTTTATGAAGAAAACGGGGAAGTTTGCCCGGCCGATTGGCATAAAGGTGATAAAGCAATGAAAGAAACCCAGCAAAGTGTGGCTGAGTATCTCTCAAAAAAATAGATTTTTTATAATTTTATTAAAAAGGTATCCCCATAAAGGATACCTTTTCTATTTTTACAGTTCAATGCTATAAGAAATGCTTGATGAATTTAAAAAGTTCATTTCTGACAACAACATTATAAAACCGGGAGACAATATACTACTTGCTGTAAGCGGTGGTATTGACTCAATGGTTATGGCTCATCTCTTTCTACGACTTGACCATAAAATAGGCATTGCACACTGCAATTTCTCTCTGAGAGCAAAGGAATCTGACAAAGACCAGGAGATGGTTCGGAAATTTGCACTGAATAATCAAATTCCATTCTTTACTACATTGTTTGAAACAAAAACCTTCGCAAAAGAAAACAGATTGTCCATTCAGATGGCTGCAAGAGATCTGAGATATAAATGGTTCGAGGATGTAAGAAAAGAAAATGGATACGATTTGATTGCAGTAGCCCATAATCTTAATGATAATATTGAGACTCTTCTGATTAATCTCATCAGAGGAACCGGACTTGCCGGAATGGCAGGGATGAAACCAGTCAGTAACAGTATTATCAGACCTCTGCTTTTTGCCACCAGGCAGGTTATTTCAGAATACCGTGACAAACATGACATTGATTTCCGCGAAGACAGGTCAAATGCTGATACCAAATATACCAGAAACAAAATAAGACACCTGGTAATTCCCGTTCTTAAGGAGATCAATCCTGCAATAGAAATTACACTCAACGAATCTGCAGTACGGTTCTCGGAATTCAATGATATCGTGTCCCTCTATATATCACAAATCCGGGAGAATATCTCTGAGGAAAAAGAAGTATTTATCACTTATAATGTAACGCAACTGAAAACATACCTTCACAATAAATCCATTCTCTTTGAATTATTTAAACCTTATGGTATTACTAATGCTTTGTTAAACGATCTTATAAAAGTAATTGATGGCAAGACCGGTGGTCAGATAATTACGGATTCACATAGAATAATTAAAAACAGGAAGGAAATAATTATCTCTCATGAAGATTTCCTGAATGAGACTTCCTATAACATTGAAAACATTGAGTCATTCTGTAATTTTCCAGGTATTTCTTCGGCAAAAAATGTAAAAATATCAGAGAGTTATGAAATCTCATCAGATCCTCACATTGCATGTCTTGATTCTCAGAAAGTCTCTTTCCCTGTAATAATAAGAAAATGGAAACCAGGTGACTTTTTTTACCCTCTGGGAATGAATCAGAAAAAAAAACTAAGCGACTATTTTATTGACAAGAAATATTCAATTTTCGATAAGGAAAATATCTTTATTCTTGAATCAGATAAAAAAATTGTATGGATTATAGGTGACAGAATTGATGACAGATTCAAAATTACCAGCTCAACAAAAAAAGGGTTACTCCTGAAATCCAAACGAAAAGCTTTAATAATAAAACCGATACGATAGTACTCTCTGTGAAACTCTGTGATCCCGATAGTTATCGGGACTCTGTGTGACTCTGTGAAAGTTCTTATATTATTGTTACACAGAGGGCCACAGAGAAGCATAGAGGCCCACTGAGTTTAAATTTCCCTTTCTCCATGTATACCTCTGTCGATCAGGATCAGATCAGCCATTGCAATGGCAGTAGCAGCTTCGACAATTACGGGCATGCGTAGAGCAATACAGGTGTCATGTCTGCCTTTTACCGTCAAAGTTGTCATCCTTCCCTCCTTGAAATTAAATGTAGTCTGATCTACACCGGTTGATGAAGTTGGTTTCACAACAATTCTGAATATGATTTCATTCCCATTTGTAATACCTCCATTGATACCACCTGCGTTATTTGTAGAAGTTTTTCCTTTGCTGTCTATGAATGGATCATTATTCTCTGAACCTTTCATTGAGGCAGCTGCAAACCCCGATCCAAATTCAATTCCTTTAATTGCAGGAATTGAAAATACTATATGACTGACAGCAGATTCCATGGAATAAAAGAATGGCTCACCTATAGCCAGAGGGGGATTTAAAACCCTGCATTCTATTATGCCACCTATTGAATCATTAAGTAAAATGGCTTTATTGATGGCTTTCTCAATATCCTCAGAACCTCCTGCAGAAATAAGACTGGCAGTAACTTCTGCCGGATCAGTAATCTTTTTTGCTATAACACCTGCTGCTACCAGCCCCCATGTTATCCTGCCTGAAAAATGACCGCTACCCCGCATATCTGCAAAACCTGAATGTTTCACATGCGATACGAAATCTGCATGGCCCGGACGAGGAATATTTTTAAATTCATCGTAATCGGATGATATTTTATCGCTGTTCCGTGTTACTATGGTGACCGGAGCACCTGTAGTTACGTCATCGAAAACGCCACTGAGTATCTCCGGCAAGTCAGGTTCGTGACGTTTAGTCGTACCTATACTTCCGCTCTGACGTCTGCTAAGATCGGGGAGAAAATCTTCCGGTTTAACAGCTATTCCCGGAGGACATCCGTCTACTATCACACCTATAGCGGGACCATGCGATTCACCAAATAGACTGACTCTGAAAATTACACCAAACGAATTCATATCCTTATTTTTTTATATTTCTGAATCTTTCATAAAACGACACTACTTCAGTGACTGGAATTTTTTCTATTTCAGCCCTGCCAATACCATGTGTAAAAATAAAATGTATATCCGTGCCCGTTTTTTTCTTGTCGTGAAGAATTAGTTTTTCAACATGATCCACCGTTAAATCGTGCTGAATGATAAGGTTAAATCTTTTTAAAAGATTAACAATCCTCTCATATCCTTCTTTATTTATATATCTTTTTTCAAATGAAAAAGCTGCTGCAAATTCCATTCCTGTTGCGACTGCAAAACCATGTTTCAATCCTTTTTGTAATTCAACAGCATGGCCGAAAGTATGTCCGAAATTTAAAATCCTCCTTAATCCTGTTTCCTTCTCATCTTCTGAGACCACCATTCCCTTGTATCTGACACTCCTGGCTACCAGTACAGATAAAAGGTTGATGTCCCTTTTCATTATTTTGTCAAAACTTGTTTCAATAAGTTCAAATAAATCTTTATCGCCGATTACAGCCGTTTTAATAAGTTCGGCAAGACCTGACAGATACTCTTCTTCAGGAAGGGTTGTCAGCATAGCAGTATCACATATGACGAACTCAGGTTGTCTGATAGTGCCAATCATATTTTTGGTACCTCCGAGATTGACCCCGTTTTTTCCACCGGTACTCGCATCTACCTGTGACAACAACGTTGTTGAAACATAGCCACACCTGATGCCACGCATATATATTGATGCCAGAAATCCCGCAACATCGCAGACCACTCCTCCTCCTATCGCCAGAATAAATCCCGATCGATCAATACCTGCTTCAAGGAGCTTGCTTGCCAGATGTTCAACAACATCCATTTTCTTGCTTCCCTCTCCCGGCTTCAATGCAAAAACGGGAATATTTGGAAACTTGTTACCATATAACTGATTTACAGTATCATCTGTAATAATTACAGCCCCTTCTTCAGGTAGAAGTCTTGTTAC
>Ga0302206_1000934_pt1 | contig 11051 bp, 11 predicted proteins | sample II_Fen_E2_1_FD_194581 | JGI IMG/M metagenome (GOLD analysis project Ga0302206, IMG submission 194581) | Peat permafrost microbial communities from Stordalen Mire near Abisko, Sweden - II_Fen_E2_1 | ecosystem: Environmental > Terrestrial > Soil > Wetlands > Permafrost | place: Sweden: Abisko...
AACTTATTAAGGTATCCCAATTAAGAAGCCAATACAATACACAGAAATCACAGGAAGAAATTGATAAGCTTAATCTGCTGGAGTCGCAGGCAAGGCTCGCAAATAAAAAGAAGCTGCTGGAATCCGTAAGAACTCTTGCATCTAAAGGAGCCGAAACAAAGCAGACTCTCGATGATCTGGAGACAGAGGTTACAACCCTTTCACTTACTGTTAAAAGGGACAGCGCCTCAGTAAATCTTTCTGCCAGCAGGCTAATAGAGCTGGCTGAACAGGTCAGATATGCAGAAGCCGAAGCTTCAAAGAAGATATTGCGATCACCGTACGAGGGGCTTATGCTCGAAATGCATATTGAAAAAGGAAGTGCAGTGAACCAGTTTGAAAAATATGCAGAAGTTGCCCCTTCAGGTCCAATGACAGTAAGAACTGAGGTTGATGAACTTTTTGCAGGCAGACTAATGAAAGGTCTCGATGCTGATATAAGATTTGTAGGCAGCGATTCGGTCGTTGCAAAGGGAAAAGTGATCTTTCTTTCCCCCTACCTCAAAAAGAAATCGCTATTCTCACAAAAAGCAAATGAGCAGGAAGACAGACTTGTAAGAGAAGTCAGAATTAAGCTTGAAGGAGATAACAGGCTTATCCTGAACTCAAAGGTTGAATCTGTAATTAAACTTAATAAGAGCCAATTATGATCGCAACTGCATACAGGTTTATAAGGTACGACAAGGTAAAGAGTATTGGAGTAATTATAGGCATCGTTGTCAGCATTTTCCTGATTGGTCAGCAGATAGGTGTACTAAGTTTTCTGACCGGATTAATGGGTGGTCTGGTTAGTAATTCAAGGCAGGAGATTGGCCAGATCTGGGTTGTCGATAATATTACAAGGAATGCTAATGAACTTCCTAAACTTAATGAGAGTCTTGTAAGGGAACTGAGGAGCATAGAAGGGGTTTTGAATACTTATCCGATAGTGGTCGCGGGGGCATCGGTAAAATTTGATAATGGGAAACTTGCACCGGTGCTTATTATTGGCAGCGAATCACCTCTGTTTATTGCAGGCCCGAAACCAGAATCAATAAACAAGGGAGACATTCTATCTCTTAATGATGATGAAGCAGTGTCAGCAGAGTTTTACGACCAGCCTGTATTCGATTACCCTGTAAAACCGGGTACAATAGTTGAAATTAACGGTAAAAGTGCCACTATAAAGCTGCAGACAAAAAATGCAAGGGGTTTTGCAGGTTCATTTTTCTATACAACACTATCGAAGGCACGTTATTATGCCTCATTCCCCGAATCGAAAGTAAGCACAATAGCCATTCAGGTCAAACCCGGCTATGCTGTTGATGCTGTTGTCAATAACATAAACAGGTCGGTATATGGTATTAAAGCCTGGAATGCAGAGAAACTAAGAAAAACAACGGTTAGCTATATAACCATATCGTCAAACATTGGAACCAGTATCGGTTCGCTGGTTATTTTTGCTGTTATCAGCGGATTTTTCATCATCGGCCTTACACTATATTCGTCAGCAGTTGACAGGATAAGGGATTACGGTACACTCAAGGCTATCGGTGCCACTAACGGGTATATTACCAGGCTTATTCTCACGCAGAGCTTTCTATTCGCAGTTACAGGTTACATAATAGCGATGATACTCCTTGAAGGATTCAGGGCAGCTGTCTCCAATGCCGGACTTGTATTCAGCTATTCAATCATTGAATATTCTGCCCTCTTAATGGTAACAGTATTTATCTCGGTTGGCAGCTCTCTCTTCTTCTCCATACGAACAATCAACAATGTTGAACCCGCTGCAGTATTCCGCGGCTGAAAAATTAAAAGAATTTAAAAATGAAATCTATATTACCATCAATGTCAATTATTCTGCTCATAAGCTTATCAGGTAGGCTATCAGGGCAGGAGATAAAACTCATAACCTGTATCGATTCTGCTCTTGCAAACAGGGGAAATATACTGGCGGTCAGGACTGATATCGAGATAGCAAAACTTCAGACTTCATCGGTCTATCAGAGGTATCTGCCAGACCTCTCGCTGAGTTATAATTACAGATATAATCCTATAATTCCTACTCAGATAATTCCTGTCGGGCAGTTCAGCCAGATACCTATAGATGAAAAAAGGCCTATAAAATTCGGTACCGAATGGCAGCAGAATTCAGGATTAAATCTGTATCAGCCTATAATCGACTTCTCCATTAAGAGCCGGATTGCAGAAAGCAGGATAAATGAGAAACTGAAGAATTTAGATGCTGCTGCCGCTGAACGTGATCTGAAACTGGAGGTCATAAAGAGCTTCACAAATATTTGGCTTCGTATAGAGCAGATGAGTTCCGCTGCACTCGATACACTTAGGACATCGAAAATAAAGGAGCTTATCATGGCAAGATCGAAAGAGGGAAAGGTTCTTAAGACGGAAGTAAACAAGGCAATTCTGAATTATAATAATGCTCTTTCAACATTTATTTCAGTTTCATCCTCCCTCACCAGGGAAAAGATATATATGAGCTTTCTCACCGGAATCTCTCTTGAAACTTTGCTAGAGGACAAATTTGACTTTTTGCCGTTTTCTGAAGGTGTTTTTAAGAAGAGTAATATAGACCCTCTTATCGATTCTATTCCTTCGATACAAAACCTGAGACTAAGGGCTGAACTACTTGAACAGCAGCAGAAGTCGGAGAAAATGAAATGTACACCCACAATTGGTTTTGAGGGATTTCTTGGAGCAAACCAGTATACAGATAATTTCAATCCATTCCTTTCAGGTAGCTGGTATGGAAGTAGCTACATGGGGCTAAGCCTTAGATTCCAGATACTTTCCGGAAACAGTACAAAGAACCGTGTCGCCCAGTTAAAACTGGAAGAAAAAGGTATGAAATCAAGGCTCGACGATGAGATTAGCAGTGTCAGTAATAAAAGTCTTCTTCTTAATGAAGAGATAATGCAAATTGATTATCAGGCTGGATTGTTCAAACAGAACATAGCGCTTTATGAAGAGAACCTTTCATTGAATCAGGAAAGATTTGATAAAGGGCAGATTAATGCATACGATTTGTTAACAGATGAAATCGATTTTCAGAAAGAACAATCTAAGTTCAATGAAAAGCGAGCTGAACTGGTCTTTAAACAGATTGACTTGATAAACAACTCGGGGGCTCTTTCGTCATTCATAGAGAATTTGCGATAAATTAATATTAAATCAAATAAATATGAGAATGTTAATCATTATTTTAGCTGTAATCATTTTATTAATCTTTATACTTCAATCTTTTACAATTATGCCAATAAGTAAAACTGAAGAACAGAAACATTCACTCGTTCGTAAGTACAAGGATTTTGAAATCAGATTTTATCCGTCTGCCACTATTGCATCAATTAATTCGAATGCAAAAACTTACAGGGATCTTTCGGGTCCCGGATTTCAGAAACTTGCAGGCTATATCTTTGGAGGGAATGAGGCTAATAAAAAAATTTCAATGACCACCCCTGTTCAAATGGATATTAATGATTCTGTTTCTACAATGAGCTTCGTAATGCCTTCTTCATATACAAAAGATAACCTGCCAAAACCGAATGATCCAAATGTACAGATAAAAAACACGGCAGATGAATATGTTGCAGTAATAAGATTTAGTGGATATGCCTCTGATGAAGATCTGAAATTCTATTCGGAAAAACTTCAGAATCTTCTGAAAGAAAATGGGATTACCTCTTTAGGGAACTATAGATTTCTGGGATATAACCCTCCATTCCAGTTTATTGGCAGGAGAAATGAAATTATTGTGGCTGTTGACTGGAAAGAAAAATAATGAATATAATTACCCGGGTACTCCTGAGAGGGAATATAAAAATGGAAGTGTTTGGTATCTTGAGTTAACCTTGTTAATTTTAAATGGACCATTTTTAAGTTTGTATTTTTGATGTTTTTATGATATGTTATTGATTGTAAAATAAATATGAGATTATGAAGAATAAATTCTTGCTTTCGGCGACATGTTTTGTTTCTATCCTGTCATTTAATTTTTTATCCATGAATGGACAGGCCTCTTTCGACCTGGAGACGGGTGCTGTCGGAACGGGTTATAATAATGTCCGTATTCCCGGGGATCAGGGGACACTTTTTTCATTTAAAGATGATTTAAAATCAAAAACAGAGATTTTTTTCCGGATAAGAGTCAATTATACAATAAAATCCCGTCATACTTTATCATTATTATATGCTCCTCTCGAAACTATGTCGAAGGGGAATTTGCCATATGACATATTTTTCGAAGGGGTAACTTTTCCTGCAAATACAGACCTTTCGGGAACATATAAATTTAATTCGTACAGGTTAACATATCGTTACGAAATTGTACTTAAACCGAAGTTTGAATTCGGGCTCGGTTTTACTGCAAAAATCAGAGACGCTAAGATATCACTGGCTTCTGCAGGATTAGTAAGTGAGAAGGCAAATGTGGGCTTTGTACCAATTATCAATTTCAGGTTGTTATGGAAGCCGTATGAAAAGGTCGGCATCCTTTTAGAAGGTGATGCCCTTGCCGCACCACAGGGCAGAGCAGAAGACATTCTGATTGCAGCAACATACAGGGTTTCCGCCCGTTTCGGATTAAAAGCCGGATACCGTATACTTGAAGGGGGAGCAGATAATGATGTGGTTTACAATTTTGCTCTGTTCAATTATGCCTCGGTTGGCCTTTTCATATACCTCTGATTTAATAAATTTTATATATATCTGTAAAAGAGTAAACTAAGTAGTTTTCTTAAATTATAGAGTATGAAGCAGACTCCGGTAAACTAACTAACCAATACTAATATGTTTATACTCAAAAATATCTGGCTTATTTTATTCATTGCATGGGGTTTGCCTCTGACTTTTTACCGAAGCAAATTCCGGAAGATAGTTTACCAAACCGATAAGTGGACTATAAACATCAAACCTTATTTTATGAAAGAACTGAAAGCCCTTTTTGGAAACATGTATCCTGATAATAATAATTATCTGAAATTCAGGAATTTTTATCGTTTTTATCTCATCATCTACCTGCTCCTATTTACATCTTATTTAACCTTTAGTCAAAAAAAGAACATGAATGAAATCAAAATCGGAAGTAGCATTCCAATATTTACATTGCCTGATCAAAACGGAAATTTGTTCGACATCAATTCTATCCTTGGTAAAAAGAACCTTGTGATTTATTTTTATCCAAAAGACGATAGCCCCGGATGCACTAAAGAGGCCTGTTCGTTTCGCGATCAGTTTGAGGTTTTTAAGGAAGCCGATGCTGTGATAATTGGTATCAGCGGCCAATCAGTTGAAAGCCATAAAGAGTTTGCCGAAAAACACAGGCTCAGTTTCACCCTCTTAAGTGATGAAGGAGATAAAATACGAAAACAATTTGGTGTGCCAACCAACTTGCTGGGATTGTTACCTGGACGGGTAACATACATTGCAGATAAAACAGGCAAAGTGATCTATATCCTCAATTCGCAAATGCAATCCACAAAGCATGTGGATGAAGCATTGAGGATTTTAAAAGAATTAAAATAAAGAATATGAAAAACCATTTCGATAGCGGGACAATTTTGGTTATTATAGTTACCGGCTTACTTTTTATTGTAGCTCTGTTTGTAAAAGGATTTACTCATGAACTTTTGCTTGAAGCCGGAGTTTTGCTGGTATCAATTAAGCTGATTATGATGGCATACAGGAACAGCCTTTATTATGAAGAGCTTAAAAAAGAACTTAATGAAATTAAGACACTACTAAAAGAAAAATAAGTTGAAACTAAGAATAAAATTGTTGTTGTAATGAAGCCAATAAAACTTGGAGATTATATTCCTGATTTTTCATTAAAAGATCAGGATGGGAATCTATTGGAAATTAGCAATTACGTGGGTAAGAAGAAACTGGTGATCTTTTTCTATCCTCAGGACGGGAGCCTGAATTGCACAAAAGAAGCTTGTTATTTTCGTGATCTCTCCGAAGTATTTGATGAGGCAGATGCAGTTTTAATTGGCATTAGCGGACAGTCGGTTGAAAGCCATAAAGAATTTGCGGAAAGAAACAGACTTAAATATACACTACTCAGTGATTCAGAAAATACTGTAAGAAAATTATTCGGCGTTCCCGGGAGGGTTTTCGGATTTGTACCCGGCCGTGTAACTTATGTCGTCGACCGTTCCGGTAAAGTAGTTTATATTTTCGATTCACAGACAGAGACTCAACGTCATGCAGATGAAGCTTTAAAGATCTGTCTCCTGTTAAAAAGAACTGATAATGTGAATATTTGATTACTTTAAGATAAATACATACCTTTCAGCAAGCAGATACTTATAACCCTGGTATTTAACAACACATTCTATGCTGACAAAAGAACTGGTACTCGACTTATGGACCAAAACATACAACACTGAAGGCAATCCTGACTGGTCGCACATTCTTCCCTATTACGATGATAATATTTATTTCAGGGATTCCATTCAGGAAATACGTGGAATCGATGAATTTACTGCTATGACGGAACGTCTGACAAAACGCTCAAAAGACCTGAAAATGAAGATTGTCAATGCCACTATGGAGGAGAATATAATTTTAATGGAATGGGAGATGACTCTAAGCTTTAAAAAATATCCTAGTTCTGTATTATATGGCTCAAGCCGGCTGACTTTAAATAATGAAGGAAAAATTACTGAACAAAGAGATTATTATGATTTATGGGGAGATATTTTTGACAATATTCCTAGGTTTGGAAAAGCGTACAGGAAATTTATGAAAAGAAAGTTTGGTTAAACTTGTTACTTTGAAATATTAGTTCTTTAATCTAATTAACTAAAAAGGGTATTATGAAAAAAATAACATTCTTATTATTGTTTCTGTCATTCCTGTTTCTTGGATCAGCAAATGCCCAGACAGGAGTTCGTTTCGGCTTGAAAGCCGGTTACAGTCTGGCCACTCAATATGGGATTACTCCTGCCGACAATACTTTTATGGTTGACACTCATAACAGGAATGGCTTTGCAGGAGGCATATTCGCATATTTTCCAATAACTGAATCAGTAGGTATTCAACAGGAGCTTTTATATGCTATGAAAGGTTCGAGGCAGAATGTTACGATTACCACTCCCGTGAACATAAATACTGTTTCTGAATATGATTTGAACTATTTCGAGATGCCAATAATAATAAAATACAAATTTGTAAAAATCAAGAATTTTGGGATTTATGGCAGCGCCGGTATTGCATTATCATTATTAATGAATGGAGAATACCGTATTACCAGTACAATAAATATGGGTGGACCACCGACAATAGTTGCAGAATCAGGTACTACGAAAGGACTAGATACCTTTGACTATTCATTCGTATATGGAGCCGGCACTGATTTCAAGCTTCTCAATAAGGATTTTTTTATTGAATATCGCATGACAGTTGGGTGGAACACATTAGCAATGCCTAACGCTTCAGGAGCTGCTCCTGTTCCGCTACGTAACCAGGATTATATATTTGCTGTCGGCATGTATTTCTAAAGGTTTAAGTCAAATTATATAATTAAATGAAATTTAAAGAAGGTAGTCAGGTAACTTGTATTTATGAAAAATAAAAGGTTTGCTAAATATTTCAAGGAATATGAGTGGTCCAACATTTTTGCAATGATCAGGAACAACAAGTCTGCTCCGAGAATATGTGAAAATACTTACGATGGCAAACATGTTGTTATTACAGGTGCAACATCAGGCATTGGATATCTTTCTGCAAGAAAATATGCCTCCATGGGTGCCGACCTTATCTGTGTAAATAGGAATCCTGAAAAATCTGAAGCTCTGAAGAAGGAGATTGTTGATAAATTCGCCGTTAAGTGTGAGTATATAATAGCTGATTTGACCAAGCTTGATGACATACACAGAGTGGGGAAGGAGCTGACTCAACTTAATACTGAAATTGATGTTCTTATTCATAATGCAGGTATTTATCTTACTAAGAGAGAAACTACTACAGATGGTCTTGAAAAGGTCTTTGTGATTCAGTATTTAGCTTCGTTCATCATAAATTATCTATTAATTGATAAGCTTAAATCCCAGAAAAACGCAAGAATAATAATGGTTAATTCCGAAGGTCACCGTTTTGCGGCCTGGGGATTGATGCTGGACGATTTGAATTGGGAAAAACGTCGTTATTCTGGTTTGAAAAGTTATGGATCTGCAAAAATTGCTCAGCTCTTATCCATGATCGTTTTTGATGAACATTTTCGAAATTCTGGTGTAACCATAAATGCAATGCATCCGGGAGCTGTTAAAACTGATACAGGCCAGGAAAACGGACCTGTTTACCGGTGGTTTAAAAGGAATTTTATAGATAAAACATTAAAATCACCTGAAATATCTGCCGAAGCATTGTATTATCTTGGAGTTTCAAAAGAGATCGAAGCTGTTAGTGGGAAATTCTTTAACTTAACCACCGAAGAAGAACCAGCTCCCCCAGCTCTTGACAAAGAAGTAGCTTATGAACTTTGGAAAAAAAGTCTGGATTTGAGTGGATTGCAAGGCCCAAAACAATAAATGTTATTACGGAATAAGTTTGTTGAAATTTCTGAATTACAAGAATATGTCTGAAAATATATACAATACTATCATTGTCGGAGGCGGTATTGCCGGACTGACTTCTGCAGCTTATCTGACCCGTGAAGGACAAAAAGTATTGCTTATTGAAAAAAATAAGGAATGCGGTGGACTTGTTAATTCTTTTACCCGTGACGGCTTTCATTTTGATGGAGGAGTACGAGCCCTGGAAGATGCAGGTATTATTTTCCCGATGTTAAAGGATTTACACATTCAGCTCGAAGTTGTTAAAAGTCCGGTTTCTCTGGGCATAGGAAACGAAATTTTACACATAGAAAATTTAGATAGCTTAATAAGATACAGGGACTTTCTGACAAACATATACCCTGAAAGTGAAAAAGATATTCATGAGGTCATAAAAAGTATAAAGAAAATAATGAAGTACATGGATGTGCTCTATGGTATAGAGAATCCTCTGTTTAAAGATCTAAAGCATGACAGAACATTTCTTTTCAAAAAACTTTTACCCTGGCTGCCGAAATTTATTTTTACCATTGGAAAAATAAACCGGATGAGAATGCCTGTTGAGGAGTATTTAAAAACAATTGTAAAAAATCCCTCACTCAGGGATATGATTTCACAGCATTTCTTTAAAAATACACCTGTTTTTTTTGCATTGAGTTATTTTTCATTATACCTCGATTATTTCTATCCCAAAGGAGGAGTAGGAAAATTATCGGAAGCCTTGAGGAACAAAATAACAGAATGTGGGGGAGAAATAAAGACAAAGACAAAAATCATTGAAGTAATGGCTGAGAAATGCCTCGTAACAGACCAAAATAATATCAGTTATAAATATGACAATCTTATATGGGCTGCTGATTTAAAAACACTCTATAAAATTACAAAAACAGAAGGATTAATGCCCAAAATCAAAACAAGATTTGAGGATACAAAAAACAAGATTCTGAAATACAGGGGAGGAGATTCTGTGTTTTCTTTATTTCTGGAAGTCGATGAGCCTCTTGAAAGTTTCAGGAAAATTGCTCATGGACATTTCTTTTATACACCCTCAAAATCAGGTTTAGGTGAAACTCATAGGGAGGAGCTTAATCATCTGCTAAGTAATTTTGAAAAATTTAATAAAGAAAATATTTTAACCTGGTTAGACAAATTTACCAGGTTAAACACTTACGAAATTTCTATTCCCGGTCTTAAAGATCCCGAATTGGTTCCTCCGGATAAAACCGGCATAATTGTCAGTTGCCTTGCAGAATATGATTTGTTTGACAAAATTCAAAAAACGGGCTGGCTTGATGAGTTTATTCCGGAACTTGAGAATCGTGTTTTGACTGTGATATCTGATTCAGTCTACCCGATGTTAAAAGATAAAATTATTGCACGTTTCTCATTTACACCGTTAAGCATTGAAAATAGAGTTGGCAGTTCTGAAGGAGCTATTACCGGGTGGTCATTTCAAAAATCTATGCCTGTAATAAATAAAATTCAGAACTCCAATCGCTCTGTTGCGACACCAATTCCTTCAATTTATCAGGTAGGGCAATGGGCTTATAGCCCCGCAGGTGTTCCAATGTCAATATTAACCGGTAAACTTGCTGCTGACCGGATATTAAAACAAATGAAAAAGTTCAGAAAAACATAATGACCTGAAAGAAAAAAACCAAAATAGCCAATCCCAAAATTCTGAAAATGATACAAGTAAGGTCTGTCTCGAAATCCTTCGGAATTATTGAAGCTGTAAAGAATGTCAGTTTCACTATTGACAAAGGAGAGATCTTTGGCATTTTGGGTCCAAATGGCGCCGGTAAATCAACAATTGTAAACATATTAAACACTCTAGTTAAACCTGACAAGGGTGATGTTATTATTGACGGCGTCAATACTAAAGACGATGGCAATACCATTAAGTTGATCATGGGTGTGGTTCCCCAGGAAATTGCCTTATATGAAGAGCTGACAGCTTATGAAAACCTTATGTTCTGGGGTGGATTGTATAATATTTCACAGCTGGAGCTTAAGGCGAATGTCAATAATACACTTGAGATCGTAGATTTGGTATACAGGAAAGATGATAGAATTAAAACATTTTCAGGGGGGATGAAGCGCAGGATTAATATTGCCTGTTCATTATTGCATAATCCAAAGATCTTAGTGTTGGATGAACCTACGGTAGGTGTTGATCCTCAAAACAGAAATCATATTTTTGAGGTCATAGAGAGATTGAATAATGAAGGGATGACTATTATCTACACAACTCACTATATGGAAGAAGCTGAACGATTTTGTGATAAAATTGCTATCATTGATGTTGGCCGTATTATTGCACAGGGGACACTTAAAGAGTTAAGGGAGATCAGTGAAGTGAAAGATTTATTAACAATTAAACTGGCAGATTCAGAAAATGAAATAATATCCAGAATTACATCAGCAAATCCATTATTTAAGTTTGACACTACC
>Ga0302206_1000935_pt1 | contig 11047 bp, 6 predicted proteins | sample II_Fen_E2_1_FD_194581 | JGI IMG/M metagenome (GOLD analysis project Ga0302206, IMG submission 194581) | Peat permafrost microbial communities from Stordalen Mire near Abisko, Sweden - II_Fen_E2_1 | ecosystem: Environmental > Terrestrial > Soil > Wetlands > Permafrost | place: Sweden: Abisko...
AAATAATGAGGTAAAGGATAAAATTCTTTTCATTGTCATAAAGTTAGGTGATGCAATTTACTTATCTTTTTGAAAGGGTAGCATAAGAGCTTAGAAAAATTATAAGAAGTTAATATTTTTTTATCGTTGCCATCCACTTTATGAAATGGATATTCACTTTGTTCTCCTGCAAACCTTATGCCACATTTTTTAATTTCAGGTTTAGAATTCAACGCAAGTTTACCGTTTAATATTTATGTTTGCCTGAATTAATACTTGTACGCATGAAAATCGTAATACTCGACGGATCCACATTAAACCCGGGTGACCTGAGCTGGGATCATTTTTTTACCCTGGGTGAAGTTATATTATATGATAGAACTCCTTATGAAAAGATATTGGAACGGGCAGGAGGGGCGGATGTTTTAATCACAAACAAAACACCACTTTCCGGAGAGATCATGAAGAGTCTGCCAGACCTGAAATATATTGGAGTTCTGGCAACCGGATATAATATTGTTGATACTGCTGCTGCAAAAGAAAGGAAGATAATAGTCACAAATGTTCCTTCCTACAGTACCATATCTGTTGCCCAGCTGACATTTGCTTTATTGCTTGAACTTTGTCATCATGTTCAGAAACATAGTGATTCGGTAATGCAGGGCAAATGGGCTGAGTCAGTCGATTTTTGTTACTGGGATTTTCCATTGATCGAACTATCAGGAAAAACATTGGGGATTATCGGTTTTGGGAATATTGGCAAAAAGGTCGCTGAGATTGCAACTGTTTTCGGAATGAACATAATAGCAGCAAGCAGATATCAGACAGATCAGTCAGCCAGGAAAAACTTCAGGTGGGCAGAAATCAGTGAGGTGTTGGAGCAGGCTGATGTTGTGAGCATACATTGTCCCTTAACACCAGAGACGAAGGGCCTGATTAATTTTGAGAGTCTGAAAAGAATGAAGAGTTCGGCATTCCTGATAAATACATCAAGAGGTCCTGTTATTATGGAACAAGACCTTGCTGATGCACTCAACAAAGGAATTATTGCAGGTGCCGGTATAGATGTTCTTTCTATTGAGCCCCCTGCAAAAGATAATCCTCTTTTCAAAGCAAAAAATTGTCTGATCACTCCTCATATTGCCTGGGCTACAAAAGCGGCCAGGGTTAGACTGATGGATATTGCAGTAAACAACCTGGCTTCATTTATCAGAGGTAATTCTGTCAACGTGGTAAATCAGTAATTTATTTCAGGTTTATAGATTTATATCTGTTCTACCTTTTAAGTTAACTATTTGCCCGTTCCATTTAAAAATGCCAGTTAATCCCTCAGGTAGTATAATTTCTCCGCTTATACCATCATTTCCTTTTCTCTTCAGATCAAATATTATCATTCCACCTGGATGAGGCACCTGCCCTTTTATAAAAGTGAGATTACCTAAAGCCGGTTCAATATCCACAGTTTTAAAACCTGGTGAAGCAGGTCTTATCCCTGCAACCGTTGCAAGAAAGTCATAATCAGGACTAGCGCTCCAGGCATGGCAATCGGAGCGGGCAGGATCGGGATTCTCAGCAAAAGTGGTCAACCCTTTATCAAGCATCTCGCGCCATAAGCCAAGAGTTTCAAGATATTTATCTGCCAAACCGGTTTTTTTCAAAGCCTGTGTCAGATAAAACCTGAAATACATTGTTGGCTGTATCAGATCTTTATCATTCATGAATCGCTGCACAAATGCTTTCTGATCTTTTTCAGGAATTGTATTTGTCAGAACTGCAAAGATCTGTGCATGCATGCTGAATTCTTTTTTGTCAGGAGTGTCAGAGATGTAACCACGCGATTCGTCCCAGCATTTTTCATAAACAGCTTTAGACAAATCTGCAGCAATTTTGGTATATTTTTCAGCCTGTTCAGGTTGTCCATAGAATCTGAATAACTCAGCTGCACGTTGAGCTGCATAAGCAAATTGCATCGAGAGTATAGAGGAGTTGCCATCATTCATTCCCCCCGATGGTACTCCTCCAATTCCTTTTTCATTGTTCCAGGCCCATTCAATGGCCCAGTCAACGAAGTTCCAGTATTCGACCTTTCCTAGCAAACCGGTTTTTGGGTCAATCCGTTTTGTAAACCAGCCCAGAACATTTTCGATACCAGGTAAAAAGCTTTTTATAAATTCAGGATCATCCCGCAGGCTCCAGTAATCATTGACCATATCTACCCAGAATAATGAAAACGGAGGTATAATCTGAGGATTGGCTGAGGGATATCTGCTGCGTGTCAGTCCTTCATAAAACTGCGATTCATTCAAACTCATGATAGCATTCCTTACCAGCTTGTCATCACCCGAAACATAAAGAGATATAAGGGCCTGAATCCGTGTATCGCCAACATATTGCAACTGCTCGTAGTATGGGCAATCAAAATAGGTTTCATTTGCACAAAGGCGGGCAGTCCTCCATCCTACATTCCAGATCATTTTCAGATCGGGCTGATCCGAATCGAATATTGCATTCTCTTTTAAAGGATAAGCTGTAAATTCACTCGCAAAACTAACTAGTTTCAGAGGTTCAGTATGAGTTTCTATTTCCAGCTGAATATATCGCCAGGTTCTGAACCATAATGGACGGAACAACCTGTCGGGCATGCCATCAGGCAGAAAATAATCAGAATATCCCAAAATTGATTTTCCTTTAATTTCATTTCTGTTTCCTTTTAATCCTATCGAATCGAACAACGATTCGGAATAGATAAGTCTGACTGTACTGCCTTTCCCTTTTGACACAACCAGTTCGGGATACCCGGTGGTTAAAGTTTTTTGGTCAAGCAATACTGTTATTTTTTTATTTGCAGGAATGGTCCAGCTGGTTTTTCCTTCAAGAAGACCATCCGGAACAGAGTCCCCCGAAGTTCGCCGGACTGTCCCAAACCGCTGAGACACCTGCTCCATTAGAGGAATCCTGCGTGGCGTCAATTCCCAGTTTATATCGGTTCCAACTCCTCTCGGATGAGCACCATCCAGTGTACGTGGTATCAGCCAGGAATTATCATTATAGCCAATTGTCTCCCAGTTCCAGGGATAAAGAGCTGCGTCTAATCTGTCGCAGGGTCCGACTACCACAAACTGTCCGCTTGTTTCCTTCGAACTTGCAGGAGCGGGGGAATAAGCTGAATCCTTGATGACTTTCCATGATGTATTTGTATTCACAATCTCTTCAGACTGTGAGTTCCCCTGGACGATAAAAGCTGTTTTAATGGAGAACTGGGCCCATGGTTTTAAATCTCCGAAATTCCAGACAATTGCAGCCAGTACATTTTTCCCTTGTTTGAGGAACGGTGCAATATCGATTGTCTCATAATGCCAATGTTCCAGATCGGATCTCTCAGGTCCGAAACAGGCAGCTTTTCCATTTACAAAAAGACGGTACCTGTTGTCTGCAGAAACATTAATAATAAATTCATCGGGTTTGGTCTCAAGTTCAAAAGATTTACGGAAATGAAAAACGCCATAGTCGACAAGAGAGGCTGATGGATGGGATATCCATTGCGCCTTCCAATGCGAATTAAGAAGAACCGGATTAATCTTTTCAGGAGCTAACTGTTCAACTTTCTGAGCATTCAGATTAGCACAGAAAAAGATAAAAGCAAAAAGATAGATTTTTGGGTGCATGTTATCAGAATTTATATAATGTCCATTTTCCCCATTATTCTTAGTACTCTAAAGTAATAAAAATATCTTTTATATTTTTTTGTATCTTACATTAATCATTAATCATGTATCATATTAATCAAAGTAAAACCATAAATTCTCAAAAATGAAAAGTCAACTTGTTTTCCTGAATTTGATCAGGTACTCATTTTCGTTAATTGCAGCAATTATTATTGCAACCATAACAGGATTTGGGCAATCGTCCAATACCGAACCTGTTGCTTGTGCGAGCTTCATTCCCTCTCCTGAATTCAAAGTCATGGTTGATGGGAAAGATGTTCTGGTATATTCTTCTCCGATACCATTGGCATTCTGTAGTTTTGAGATGTCGAAACCAGTTGAAGTAGTTGTCATATCACTCAGACGCGACATTAAATGGGCCGACATAAGACCTCTTTCATCAGGTATCAGACCGGTAATAAAAAGTGACAGCACAATAGCATTCCACATTACAAACCCGGGACAATTCAGCATAGAGCTGAACGGAATTTTCAAGATCCCTCTATTTATTTTTGCCAACAAACCGGAAATTGAAAAACCACTAAGGACAGATAAAAATGTGCTTTATTTTGAGTCAGGAAAAATTCATTACCCCGGGACTATTGTTTTAAAAGACAACCAGCAGGTGTTTATTGAATGCGGAGCAATTGTCGCGGGATGTATCAAAGCAAGAAATGTAAACCACATAAAAATATTTGGTGGAGGAATACTTGATGGTTCCTTTAGCAGGCACTTTATGGATTCATGTGCAACAGTATTTAATAAAGTTTTAACAAGGGAACCTGTCCCGGGAGGTATTGATGGCTTAATTTCAATATCTGAATCGGGGGACGTGACTATAGAAGGAATTACCTTGTTCAACAGTAAAACCTGGGATGTAGTCCCATCATTATGCAATAATGTGAATATTAACAATATAAAAATCATAAGCGATAATAATTCAGATGATGGAATAGACATTGTAAGCACACTGAATATCCAGGTTAAGAATAGTTTTATACGCACAAAAGATGATTGTATTGCAATTAAAAGCTTTGCAAAACCTCAGTCACTTTCGGGTAAGAAAAGCTCAGAACAGGTTTTTGGGCAACTTGAAGATGGACCATTTTATCCTGTTGACAGCGTTTCAGTTAAAAACTGCGTATTCTGGAATGCAGCCTGGGGCAATGCGCTGGAGATAGGTTTTGAACTATCTGGCGATATAAGGAATGTCAGTTTTACAAATAATGATATAATTCGGGTTGAAGGGGGAGCAGCCTTCAGTATTCACAATGCAAGAAGAGGAGTTGTAAGTAAAATTCTTATAGATGGACTGAGGGTGGAGAATGCCGACCAGAAGCTGTTTGACCTGGCAATATTCCGTTCAATTTATTCTGAAGACGGAACAGGAGATAACAGGGAAGTCCGTCGTCTCTACTTAAACGGAATATGGGATAATGTGCTAAGTGTTACTGAAAGGGAAAAAGAAACTCATTCGAAATTCAGAGGGCACATTCATGATGTCACTATTAAAAATGTAAGTATCGTTGACGGGCCTATACCTTTTTCAGTTTTCTATGGTTCAGATAAAACTCATCTGGTGGAAAATGTGACGATAGAAGGATTATCTTTCTATGGGAAAAACATGAAGGATATCTTAGCAGCTAAACTTTATCTTGAAAACACTAAAAATATAATAATCAGGTAATTCAATAAACAAGTTATCAAAATGAGAAAGTTATTTTTCCTTATTCTTTCGGCAATTCCGGTATTGCTAATATCTGGATGCCATTCTGGTAAACTATCCGCCCCGAATGCTATTGACACGGTACTTACAAGCGATACAATTCAGTATCACACTGTTCGCATCAGTAAAGCTGACGGTTCCATACTACCATGGTATTCATCCGACTTAGGAACATCCTATGATACAACACTTTTGCTTGTATGGAATTTCTGGAAAAACATGCCTGCAGATTCTACAGGTGAAAAGCACTATCTGCATCACCAGGTTTACAAACCCGGAGACAGACGCGGTTTAGGAGGTGACCAGCTGATGATGGCCCTGTCATCATGGGATTTGCTCTATAATTATACCGGAGATCAATCTGTTCTTGACAATATGAAGTATATAGCTGATTATTATATTAAGAACTCATTATCATCGCCAACCAGTAAATGGCCTTATCTCCCTTTTCCATATAATATGAAATTGCTTTCAGAGAAATATGATGGTGATATGAGGGCCGGGAAAGGCTTTCTCCAACCAGATAAAGCCGGATCTTTCGGGTTCGAACTGATTAAACTTTATAAAAAGACGGGTAATGAAAAATACCTGGATGCTGCTGAGAAAGTTGCAAATACTCTGGCAGCTCATGTGCAACCAGGAGATAATGATCATTCTCCCTGGCCATTTAAAGTAAATGCTGAAACAGGCGAACCCGGGACACTTGTTGAATCGGGTTTCCAATACACAGGTAAACCGGAAAATGGAAAAAACGCCCAGCCTAAAATTCAAAAATCGCTTTATACAACTAACTGGACAGGGGCTTTAAACTTGTTTTCCGAATTGAGAAATCTGAAAAAAGGCGATACATTAGCATATAAGAAAGCATTTGAAACAGGAGTGAACTGGTTAAAAACATATCCTCTGAAAAGCAATAAGTGGGGACCATTTTTTGAGGACATTATGGGATGGTCTGATACGCAGATTAACGCAATTACTTTTGCCATGTACATGCTTCAGAATCCCGGATTGTTTCCCGACTGGCAGAAAGATGTGAAAGGAATAATTGAATGGACTCATAAAGAACTGGGCGATAAGGAATATTCCAAATATAAAGTCGAGGTTATGAACGAACAGACAGCTTATCGTGTTCCAGGCAACAGCCATTCTTCACGTCAGGCTTCAGTGGAACTTATGTATACCCAATTGTCAGGCGATACAGCATATAAAAACAATTCAATAAAAACTTTAAACTGGGCAACTTATACAGTAGCCAATGATGGACGGAACCGTTATATCAGGGATGACATCTGGCTCACAGACGGATATGGTGATTATGTTCGTCACTATCTGAGAGCCATGGCAGCAATGCCTGAACTTGCACCTGCCCGCAAAAACAGATTCCTTAGCTCAACCTCGGTTGTTACTTCAATTAAATACGGAAAAGAAGATATAAATTACACCACTTTTGACAAATCTTCGGATATTCTAAGGCTGAGGCAGAAACCCTTGAAAGTCACATGCGATGCGGTTGAATTAAAAGAGTCTGCTGATAATCAGCCGGATGGCTATTCATGGAAGAATCTGCAAATGGGAGGAGTGTTGCAAATAAAGCATCCCGGGAAAAAAGTAAATATTTTTTTCAAAAAGTAATTTGCTTAGCAGGATTTAGTTTGAGATACAAAAATTCGGTTTACCGTAAATTGAATTTGTAACTATCTTTTTCGAAGCGGTTTTAAGGAACTTATTTGAAAGTTTCTGATATTTTTATACTCCTGTAATATTGTTGGTTATGAAAAAGTCATACCTGTTTCTCATATTGGCTCTCCTGATGATAAATCCGGCGTATTCGCTGAAGAAAGAACATTTGAACAGTTCGGTCAGACTTGAATCACCCGATAAGCATCTGGTTTTTTCTTTCGACATTAATAATAATTATCCTTCTTATTCTGTGTCCTATAAAGGTAAATCACTGATTGAAGATTCAAGGTTAAGTATGATATTTAAAGAAACAGGTGAATTTGGAAGGGATCTGACAATATCTGATCCTGTGTACCGATTGATTGATGAAACTTATCAGCTTATCGTTGGAAAAATAAAAAATGCCAGAAACTTCTGCCGTGAAGCAAAAATACCATTGATTGAGAAAAATGCACCATTCAGGACAGTAATCCTGACTGTGAGGATCTTCAACGATGGTCTTGCATTCAGATATGAATTTCCGGAACAGAAAAATTGGAAATCAATTTTACTGACAAGCGAAAACTCGACATTTAATTTATCTGGTGATCCGGATGTCCTGGCCCTTTTTCGTCCAAACTTCATTACATCCCATGAAGGATTGTACACTCATCTTCAATACAATAAAATTATTGCAGATACCCTGATGGATATGCCTGTCCTTTTTGACTTTCATGGAATTTACATGGCAATAACAGAGGCAGAACTCGTTGATTATGCCGGGATGTATCTGACAAAAAGAAATGGGGCGCTTATGAGCAGATTATCACCTTTGCCTAAACAACAGGAAATATGCGTTAAAGCCAATCTGCCACATAAAAGTCCATGGCGGGTACTGATGATAAGCGACAGGATTGAAGATTTGTTTGAATCAGATATACTTACAAGTCTTAATGAACCATGTAAAATAAAAGATACATCGTGGATAAAACCCGGTAAAGCTACCTGGCCATGGTGGAACGGAACGATTGTCGGAGATTCATCAATAACTCCGGGGAATAATTTCGAAACCAATAAATATTACATAGATTTTTGTGCCCGCAATGGCCTGGAATACCATTCCGTTGTGGAATTTGGAGGTCATGAATGGTATCAGAATAATAGTACAAACGGTTATGCTCCGGGTACGGTTTTCGATGTTACAAAACCGGTTGATGGGCTTGATATGCAAAAGGTTTGTGATTATGCAAAAACAAAGGGAGTTGGTATTCGTGTATGGGTGCATTGGGCAGCATTGTATCCAAAACTTGAGGAAGCTTTTACTCTTTATGAAAAATGGGGAATAAAAGGACTGATGGTTGATTTTATGGACCGCGACGATCAGGAGATGGTAAATATCCAGAACGAGATCCTTCAGAGAGCAGCTAACCATCATCTGCACATACAGTTCCATGGCGCTTACAAGCCTACAGGTCTTCAGCGTACATATCCGAATGAATTTACGCGTGAAGGAACTTTAAACTACGAAGTGGATAAATGGGACAAAACAGTTACCCCAGCTCATGATCTGAATATAGTTTTTACAAGGTTGCTTGCCGGCGCTACTGATTATCATCTTGGAGGATTCAGGGCTATGCCGGAAAATAAGTTCGAAATCCGTTACAGTAAGCCATTTGTGATGGGAACACGTTGTCATATGCTGGCAATGTATGTGGTACTCGAGAGTTATCTCGGTCTTGTATGCGATTATCCTGAGGCATATGAAGGTCAGCCAGGGTTTGAATTCATTAAGAAGGTCCCGACAGTCTGGGACAAAACAAAAGTCCTGGATGCTGAGATTTCTGAGTATATTACTTTTGCCCGTGAAAAAGAAGATGACTGGTATGTAGGTTCGATTACCAATACACCAAGAGATGAAACTATACCGTTCAGTTTTCTTCCTGAGGGTAAATTTTCAGCAGAAATTTATACTGATGTCCTGGATAATGCAAACGGATTAGCAAAAGACATACAGGAAGTAACATCAGAAAGCAAAATCACTGTTCATCTGGAAAATGGAGGTGGTATGGTAATGCATATCAGGAAAAGGCAAAAACCTTAGTGACTATCATTGTTTTTCCGTGTCATGATAATCACTGGAAAAGTCTTCTTTTGTCACTTAGAAATGGTTTAAGGCAGCCAATCCTAATAGCTAAATAGTAATTACCCAATGCTTTCTGAATTATAACTTTTCTTCACGAAGGATGTGCGTTTCAGTTTTGCAGAAAAGAAAGGTATATTAGATTTTTCTTAGAAGGAACTTTTGAGTTAGTTAACTTTTATGGCTCTTACGGCCATCCAAAGGGTACCAGGTAACTTTATTTCGACAGATCCTGAATATATACTGTCAATCTGAGTAATAGTCATATTCCATGTATCAATCAATTCCAATCTGAATTTCACATCTTTGGGAAGATTAAGGCGGGCCGATTTTTGCTGGGCATTACCATAATAGAACAGGTAGTAATCTTTGTCTTTTATTAATTGCATTTCTTTATTCCATAGATTGTGAAGAGGATACACTCCATCAGCAGGACGGTCATTCATTATTTTATGAAGAAAAGCAATACGTTCAGGACTCTTACCATAAAGCACTCCGCCTTTTGCCCACCAAAGAATGTTCTGCGGATGCATATATGTCTCTCCATGGGTACAGTATCCGCCTCTGCAGTACACCTGCCAGAAACGGTTTGTCATCTCTTCCGGTGTAAGGTTTCCCCAATCATTCGGAATATCGCCTTCATAAACACATTCATCAATCATCACAGGTTTCTTAAAAGTTTCCCGCCATTCCTGGATATGGAAAAAATCTGTTGTCTGGACGCTCAGATGAGTGATATACCCTTTAGATACATCATACCATTTCATTCCATTATGTATTGAGCGCAAATGATGATAAGGGTCATTTTCCTCGATTATCCTGAAAAGACTTTCCCACTCTTCAACAGTTTTGCTGCGAACCATATCCCATTCATTTGCCATGCTCCACCAGATATTCCGAAAGGCTGCAAGTCTGGCTGTGAGATAATGCATATACCTCTCATTTGCCTCACGTGGCATCTTATCGAAACCCCATTTGCCTCCGTCATACGGATGGAAAATGATTACGTCAGCTTCAATACCAAGTTCAGCAAGTCGAGCTATTTTATCTTCAAAATATTGAAAATACATGGGATTGAATCTTGAGAAGTCCCATCCCTTTTCTTTGGAACCCTCAAACGGATAACAGAAGGGTTCATTCTGAATATATACATCGTACTGCTTGGGAAAGACACACATTCTTATTTTATTAAAAGCTGATTTCTTTAAAGTCTCCAGTGTCTTATTCACCATATCATCACCCTGCCAGACCCATGCATAGCATGTGGTTCCGACCGGATAAAAGGGTGTGCCGTCAGCATAGCCAAAATCATAAGTATTGCGCACATATACAGGTCCGTGTATACCCTCTTGAGCAGCTGTGCATAAAAATTTTCCGGTTTTGCCATTAAGTTCTTTAATATTGCTTTTTGTGACATAAGTCCATTCTCCTGCAGCATTTGGCATAAAACGTATTATATACTCTCCATTTCCGTTATAAAATCCTTCAGGTTCGATGGTAATATTTTTATATTGAAATACTGCTGAAAGTTTTACATCGGTAAAAGGATTGTTGGCAGAGGTTCCTTTTAATGAGATTTCATATATACCCCATTGAGGAACTTCTTTTCCATATACATTATTCAATGATATACTGATGGCCATCATCAGCATTAATCGTACCCTAATCTTTGTTCTCATATTATTTCACAATATGTTCAACTTAATCTCATTGATGTCTTAAATTTAAGTTAAATCCTGGTTAGAACAAATTCTTAGGTCAGAATACGATATTATTTCTTTCTTCTCAGTCTCAACCTGAATTCACTGACTATAATAATAAATGTTTATTTTTAACATG
>Ga0302206_1000936_pt1 | contig 11038 bp, 9 predicted proteins | sample II_Fen_E2_1_FD_194581 | JGI IMG/M metagenome (GOLD analysis project Ga0302206, IMG submission 194581) | Peat permafrost microbial communities from Stordalen Mire near Abisko, Sweden - II_Fen_E2_1 | ecosystem: Environmental > Terrestrial > Soil > Wetlands > Permafrost | place: Sweden: Abisko...
TCGCTTTGGTCGAAAAACCATTATATCATTATGTGCAATATAATTCAAATTCCTATACTGCTGAATTTACTGAAAAGTCCTTGAATGATACTTTGAAAGTAGTGAAAATCCTGGAAGCTTTTTTTGTAACAAAACCTGATTATCAAAGATACGAAAGAATACTATTTACTCTCAAAGCAGTACGCAAGGCAAAGATATTGCGAAGTGGAAGAATAGAAAAAAAACATGTAAACTTGTTTCCTGAAATAAACTCAGTTATCTATAAATTAAAGCTAGACCTAAAGACAAAGATTATTCTATTATTATCTGCCTCAAACCAAATTTTCTTACTCAAGTGTTTTGTAAGAATTTTACAAAAAAAATAAGCTCAATTTGAATTTGAATTTATGTTTGAGGAATTAATGATACCAGTTATTTTCTTCATCTCTACATTGAATACAGGTTGAAGAAGCTTTTGAAGGAATTCTGTATTCCAGAATGATTTCATTCGTGCTATTTTGACTAAATCCAGGAATAAAACTTTGATCGTAAGCATATCCAACTCTAAAATTTGTTGAAATATTCATACCAACCAAAAAAGTCATTTGTTGTGAAGTTCGATATGTTAATCCAAGATCGAGTATTTCACGAGAACCGGAAGATAAACCTGTTTGATGTTTTAGCTGAATTAGACCATTAACTTCCATAACGGTTAAATTATTCCTGTTAACCGCTTGTATTCCTAAATTGTAATTAAATATCTCAAAGTTGGAGTTCTTATAAATAAAATAGCCATATCTGTGATTTGTATTCAGAAATAAATTGGTGAGTTTACCAATTGAAAATAAATGTGTGGTAGATAAACCAATTACAAAGTTCTGATTTTGAAATTCAGCACCCATATTTGCATCGGGTTTAAGTACTTTGTCTAAATTATAAAAAAGCAGAGGATCATTTATTGTAACTGGATTATAACGCGATCTATCAACAAAACGTGAAAATATACCAGCTGAAATTCCTAAAGACAAAGACCAGTCCCTATCATTGGAGATTCTAAATGCATAATTTAACATCGGGTTGATTGTTTGAGTCAGTCCTATATAATCACTTACTAAAGATAAACCGAATGCTGAATTTAATTTATGAATATATTCAGATGCATGGACATTAAAAACTTCAGGGGAACCATTCAGGTTTGTCCATTGTCCACGCACTCCCGTAAAAAGATAGATATAGTCCGTTCTCGCAATTGCTGCAGGATTATAACCTTCACGATTAAACCAGTTCGTTGACATACTAATGTCAGCTTGTGAAGATACCTTCTCAACCGATACGAAACAAGTGAGTATTAGAATAAATTGAAAAAGGATTCTTCGCATCATTATCAACTAAATTATCTTATCAAAGTGATATAGCCCTGTTTCGATAACTTAAGATGGTTTTTATTTGTATAGTAAACCATATAAAAATAAGTGTCAGGATCAAGCTGCTTTCCGTTATAAGTTCCATCCCATCCTTTGTTCCCTGTATATAATACTGCTCCATTTCTGTCAAGGATTTGAATATCATAGCCATCCATAAAAAGATCATTTACATGATCTCCGTTTGGTGTAAACACGTTTGGAATAAATGGTATTACATCAATACTCTTAACTTTAGTATAAACACAACCATTCCTTGTAGTTACAGTAAGTGTTATTTTATATTCCTGAACTAGGTTTGATACATTGTATTTATGTTGTATAGAAGGACCATTTTCAAATGAATCATCACCCATGTTCCACATATATTGCGCATCATTTAATGCCGGAATACTACAGGTTATCTCATTATTACGATTATCAACGGTTGTTTTAGAAATTGAGAAATCAGATTGAGGAATATAATCTTTAACAACTTGAATTTTTCTTGAATATTCACATCCAAGTTTGTTCATCCCAAATACTTCATACGATTCTGCTTTTGAAACAGTAATTGTATCGGTTGTTTCTCCTGTATTCCATCGATAACTTACACCACCGGTCGCAGTGAGTTTTGTAGACTCATCATTACAAATTAACGTGTTACCTTCAATGTTGATTGTCAAGTCAGGTTCTTTGCTAATTGTTTTAAAAATTGTATCAGATACACATCCAAAACTTGAATATCCTAACATCCAGATTCTACCAGGAGTGTTGATTTTTATTGAATCGCTCTTTTCACCATTCGACCATTTGTAATGAAATGCACCATGACCTTTTAATGTCGTAGAATTACCTGGACAATAAGTTGAATCACCATCAATCCTGACTAAGGAAGAGAGGAAAGTTTCGACAGTTTTATCTACTGAAACACTACAAGTTGAAGGAGGATTACTTACTGTAAGGCTGACTTTATGTAATCCGGAAGTGCTAAATGTGAAAAGTGGATTCACTTGAGAGGATGTATTTCCATTCCCAAAATCCCAGTTATACAATAAACTACCATTGATTTTGGTCGATAAATTTGTAAACTGGATGGAGTTTGATTTACAGTTGTTTTGATAACTGAAATCAGCTTTTGGATCAGATTTAATGATTGTCACATAAAGGAATCCTGCAGGATTATTTACTGAAGTCATATTACAGGTATAAATTGTATGATCTACGGGATTTTTCACAACTATATCTTTCGTAGATCCAACGACAATCCCTTTAGAATTGATCCAACTGTAGGTAGTATATCCATCAGTAGCAGGCAACGTAACTATGGAATCTAAAGCACAATAATTAATAATTAGTGAGTCAGATTTTGAAGTAACTAATTTAGCGACAAATATATCATTAGAGCCGCTTGAGTTAGTTAAAACTTCAGAATCAAATGCCAAAGAAGGGCTTGAAAATTGTCCAGTCAGGTAAGCATTTCCATTTATATCAGTTGAAATAGATTTCGCATAATCATTCGCTGTTCCCCCAAATCCTTTAGCCCACAAAATATTGCCGGATGGATCTTGTTTTGTGACAAATAAATCCTGGCTGGATGAGCTTTTATTCGTCAGTTTAATAGTGTCAAAAGTAATGGAAGGACTTTCGAAATATCCAGTTGAATAGATATTTCCGGATTTATCAGTGGTCAGAGAATTTATGGCATCATTTTTAGTAGTATTCGATCCGCTTTTTGCCCAGAGAACATTTCCATTGGTGTCATATTTTGTAATAAAATTTTTAATGTATCCCGAATTTGGGTTAGCTAAGATTGTAGTTCCAAATGAAATGGAACTGCTTTTAAAATATCCGCCTATGTACGCATTCCCAAATTGGTCGGTTTGAATGGAATTGGGTGTATCAGTGTCATTCCCACCTGCCGATTTTGCCCAAATAAGATTTCCAGAAGGATCATATTTTGCAATGAAAATATCAGCATTGCCTGAATTGTGATTGTTTAAAGTAGTTGACCCGAATGAGATTAAAGAACTTGAAAAATATCCTGTAATAAAAACATTTCCATTTACATCAATATTTACGGAATTTCCTACATCATGATCAGCTCCTCCCATATTTTTTGCCCATAATACATTGCCAGATGAATCATATTTTACAAGGAAGATATCTTGATTTGGTGCACCATTGTTTATTAATGTTTCTGTCCCAAAATCTAACGAATTATCCTGAAAATATCCTAAAGCATATATATTACCTACTTTATCTGTAGAAACTGAAGTTATACCATTACTTGAAGAAGAGTTTATTGCATTTTTTGCCCAGAGAGCATTTCCTTTATAATCATACTTGACTAAAAACATCGTGCCATAAATCGCTGGATTATTCAAAATGTATGATCCAAATGAAATTGAACTGCTGTTAAAAATGCCAGAAACAAGTAAATTTCCAAATACATCTGTTGTTACACATCTTGTATAACCAATATCATTATTCCCTGTACTTTTTGCCCATAGAACATTACCGTTTGAATCATATTTAACTGTATAAATATGTTGATTACCAACATTAGAGTTGATTAAATTAATTGAACCAAAAGTGATTGACGAACTTAAAAAATAACCAGTAATATAAACATTACCACTTAAGTCGGCTACAACTGACTGCGAAAAATCCTCTGCAGAACCTCCAGTACTTTTCGCCCATTTCACGTTAAGAAATTCGGCATTTGCAAAATGACTAATAATGATGAAAAATATAAAGAATATTATTTTCATGTAATATCTTGATATATTTTAATAGATTAATAGATTAAAAAATTATTTTATTTTCTTCAACATCATTACAAGCTTTTTCATAATCATCCGGACGACCTATATCCAACCAATAACCGGAATGAACTTTTACAGTTGCCGGATTTTGCAAACGGATTAAATCAAGCATTAAATGGTCGAAACCATAGAGTTGATTTTCGGGGATATATTCAAGGATTTTTCTGTTTGCCATATAGACTCCCATACTGACATTATAACGGTTAACAGGTTTTTCAACAAAATTCACAAGCTTATTATCGAATCCTACTTCCAAAACGCCATAATCCACTTTTTGATCCCGGGAATAGGCGGAGACAGTGAAGAGATTGTTCGATTTTACATGATCCTTGTAAAAAGTATCAAAATCAAGATCGGTTAATACATCTCCGTTCATCACTAAAAAGTTTTCAGGTAAGTCTTTAATAAGTTTAAGAGGACCCATTGTACTCAAAGGTTTGTCTTCCAGTGAATAATCAATTTTTATACCCCATTTACTACCATCGCCACAATATGCACGGATTATATCTGCCATGTGATTGATGGTTATGGTTATATGGTTAAAACCACTTTTAACTAGCTGGCGGATTATAATTTCAAGAATTGGCATATCGCCAACAGGGACAAGTGGTTTTGGCAAACTAATCGTATAAGGTTTCAAACGTGTTCCCTTACCTCCTGCTAAAATAACTGCTCGTTTAGACATTATAAATATCCGATTTATAGTAAGATAAATTATTTTTAATCCAATCAATTGTTTCAGTTAAACCGCTAATAAGTGTGTAATCTGGGTTCCATGAGGTATTGGACTTGATTTTGGTGTTATCACAAAAGAGTCTTTCCACTTCACTCTTATCAGGGCGAATTCGTTGCTCATCTGAAAGAATCTCAACATTTGACCCAATTAATCGTGCAATGAGTTGAACTAAATTTCCAATTGTTATCTCTTCCGACATTCCAATATTGGTAATTTGTCCGAATAGACCATCTGCATCGGCGATTTGGTAAAACCCATTTGCCGTATCCTTCACAAAAGTAAGATCTCTTGTTGGACTGATGTTTCCCAATTTAAGTCTTGTTTCCCCATTCAAAATCTGGGAAATTACTGTAGGAATAATAGCCCTTGCTGATTGCCTTGGACCATAGGTATTGAAAGGGCGAACAATTTTTACCGGTAAATCGAATGAATTGTAGTAACTTAACGAGAGCTGATCAGCTGCAATTTTCGTAGCTGAATAAGGTGATTGGCCAACCATAGGATGTTTTTCGTCAATAGGCACATATTGTGCTGTTCCATACGTTTCACTGGTGGAAGTTACCATGATTTTTTCAATTCCTTGTTGACGGGCAGATTGTAAGACATTATAAGTACCATCAATATTTGTCTTAATATAAGCCTGTGGTGAAACATACGAATAGGGTATTCCAATCAAAGCTGCTAGATGAAAAACAGTATCACACCCTTTCATAGCTTCAAACACTGAATCATAATCACGTATGTCACCGGTAATAATTTCGATCTTGTTTTTTATTGGACTTGTATCCAGCCATCCCCATTTGTTCCAGGAGTTATAATGAACAAAAGCTTTCACGTTGTATCCTTTTTCAACCAGTAGTTCAGTCAGATGTGAACCGATAAATCCACCGGCACCTGTAACCAGAATGTTCTTCATTATCTTGTTTTTTTATACGTTTTGTTAGTTTAAATCAAATCATCATTTTTAACCCTTCGATGATATCAATTTTAGGTTCCCAATTTAATTCTGATTTTATTTTTCTAATGTCTGCAATTGTATCCATTACCTCATTTTGACGGATTTCATTTTTACAATGATACTCAATTTCCGAATTGAATAAGCTCCTCACCAGGTCAATAATTTCTTTTACAGAATAGCTGACTCCTGTACCAAGGTTATAGGTTTGTAATGTTTTTGAATTTTTTGATTCAATTGCTGTATATACAGCATCAACAATGTCTTTTACATGAATATAATCTCGTTTGGGCCGGTCATCTTTAATGACTATGTGACCGTTTTTTGCATGTTGAATGATCGTTGGAATCAAGAAATCGGGATTTTGCCCTTTCCCATAAATATTAAAGGGACGGAAAATGATGACAGGCACCTTGAAATCACGATTATATCCTTCACATAAACTTTCGCAGATAACTTTTGTTTGTGCGTATGGATTAAAAGCCTGTATTGGATGATTCTCATCAATGGGTTGATATTGGGGATGTCCATAAATGTAAGAACTGAAAAATATCATTTTCGCATCGTTTAATCTGCAAAGTTCCAACATATTCAGGGTGCTCAAATAGTTGGATTCATAAAACTTCTTAGGGTCTTCATATGATGCAGGTACAAACGATAGATTTGCCAAATGAACTATAGTATCAAATTCCTTTATATTTTTCACCTGTTCCCAATCGCAAATATCAAATCCATTTGCAATGTCCAATAATATCAACTCATGATTGGTCAGATTTAATCTTTCTAACAGATACTTACCTATAAAACCTGAGAACCCGGTAATTAAAATTTTCATTATTGATTATCAAAATTTTGAGCATCAAAGATACAACATTCTTTTTAAAGTTTAAAATGTATTCTAAATTTGTTAATGCACTGTTCAATTAATAGAGTGTTCATCTGATTTGTCTTTTTTTATTAATTTTCATCGAACGAATTGATTGGTACTATAGTTAAATGGAAATGATTACTTACTTTTGTAAGCTCAAAACATTAAAATATTTGCTAATGGAAAATAAAATGCGCATCATTTATATTAAACCTGCAAACTCGTCCTTTATTCGTGGTGATCAACAGATTTTAGAGAAACAATATGAAGTGATACCTTTCCTTATGGACCAAAACAGGAATAAAATGGTGTACGGCTGGAAGCTTATTGTCCTTTTTTTCTCTCTGTTATCAAATTTAAAGCGTAAAGATGTTATTTTTGTTTCATGGTTTGCCGATTATCATTCTGCTATTATGGCTTTTGTGGCAAAATTAATTCATACGAAGTCCATCATTTTTATTGGAGGACAGGAAGCTGTATCTTATCCTGAATTAAATAAAGGAGTGTACCGAAAAAAGATAAGAGGGCTATTTGTCAAATACGCTTTACGAAATACCAGTTTGATTATTGCAAATCACAAATCATTGATATACCATGAAAACAGTTATTATAATTCAAAAAATCCTCATATTGATGGTATTCAACATTACGTCTCAAATTTAAAAACCCCAACAGAAATCCTCTATAATGGCATTAATACAAGGTTGTTCAAGAGAAATGAATTAATTTCAAAACAGGAAAATATGGTATTGACTGTAGGTACAATGAATCAGTTGGGTGATTTCTATAACAAAGGTTTCGATTTGTTTATACAGGTTGCTGAACGCAATAGAGGAATAGATTTTGTTTTAATAGGACTTAATCCAAAGTTTTTGGAATGGACAGAAGAGACTTATCATGTTTCAAATATTGAAAATCTACAAATCATTCCATCCTTTTGCCCGCAGGATATACTCATTCAAAAATATAATCAGGCAAAGGTTTTTGTACAGGCTTCCATTACTGAAGGAATGCCCAATACATTGAGTGAAGCTATGTTATTCGAATGTATACCTGTAGGCTCAAATGTAAACGGAATTCCTGATGCAATAGGTGATGCAGGTATTATTGTGAACGAGAAAAGTGTAATTGATTTGGAAAATTGTATTTTGAAAGCAATGAAATTGAATTTAGGGAAAGATGCACGTAATAGGGTTTTAAAAATGTACAATCAAAGTTCACGTGAGAAAAAATTATTGGAAATATTACATGAACTTGTAGAATGAAAAATAAATATATTGGATAATAATTTAAATAAACGAAGAAATTATATTGTTATCCAATCTAAAGGAATTAAATCATAGGTTGATTTAATTCCTTCAGTTTTTTTAAACCACATTTTAGGTGCAATAACCATTTTATCAGGATTATTATTCAACCATGCACCCCACCAGCTGAATGAGCTATTAGCACAAATATTATGCTTGCAATTGCTCATTAAAATCATATCTAGAAATGACTGACTTTCATTATTGATATTTATGATATGTTTTTGAATATCTATAAAAGAAAAATTTTCTTCTGTCCATAAATAATCATTCGTAAAAATATAAAATGAGGCTGATTCAACATGTTCCTGAATTAATTTAATTGCCTTCAAATAATACTCATGAATATCTAAAAGTTCAAACGGCGAATTATTATAATCACCTCTTCGTACATGAATAGAGACTGAGTTTTCACTTTCCATCCGTGAAATTAGATTTTGATTCGATGTGTCTATTTCATTTTTCAACCTGAAAATTTGTAAAAGCTCATTTCTAAAGCTTTCAAAATATTTTTGTGTTTGGAAATAACCATAGAGATAGGTATTATCTTTCACCAATTCAACTTCCTTGTTATATGTAAATTTTAATTTCTCCCTGAATAAGGAATGTCCTTTAAAAAGTCTCTTCAGTTTATAGATTTGCTTTATAAATTCATTTGAATTCCATAAATTCGGAATGAATTGACGTACTTCTTCAATTGTCGCTATTTCTTCTTTAATATTAAAGACCCCTAATTCGTATTCCCGATACGTGAAATTCTTACGTGCAGTTCTATCGATTACATGCGAAATGTCCAACTTTAATTCAACGTCAAGCTTTGTTGCTATAGCTTTTCCGCATGCATATTGAAACATCTGATTTCCTAATCCACCAAACAGGCTTACTATAATCATTATAAAACTTGTTGTTCTTTAATTATCAGATTTTTGTCAATTCAAATATACCACAGCCGTAGTTACATCCGTAATTTTTATCAATTTCCAATTGATTCGTTTCTACATTTTCAAAAAAATCACCCTTGTCATCTACATATGAGAAGCTGTTTAAGTTAAACTTTTCATTAAAGATATCCAGCAAGTACCTTACTGAGAAAACCCGATGTGCATTGAATTCAATTCTTTGACTGCCAATTGGAACTGAAAAATAGAATTTGCCTCCGGTTTGCAACATTCGTGTTATATTCTCTAAAGCTTTTAAATGTCCATTATAATCAATTGGATCGCCGTATCTTCCCAATCCGAAATGTTCAATGGCATGAAGTGAGGAAATTGAATCGAACGTATTAATCATATCACCTGGAAGTTGCATTAAATCGGCTCTTCTGAAAATGATGTTAGGGACCTTGCTCGTTTGTTCACGTATATCGATTATTTCAATCTGTCTAAAGACTGCAACATGAGCAACAAAGCCATCATTTCTTGATCCGATGTCAATATGCCGAAGAGGTTCGTTTTTAAATATTTTTCGGGCAACGTAGAGGTCTTGATGGAAATAATGACCTTTCATGGTCCCGGATTCTGTAAATCGATCACCAAGTATAGGATATAATTTCCCAAATGGAAACTGAGTGTCTACTCCTTTTTGTTTCTTTATTTTGGAATAATCATTTATAAAGAAACTCAGACCACGAATAGCATTCACAAAAACAATAATATCGAATCCAAATAGTCTGAATGTCTTTTTAAGACCATTCGTGATTTTAGAAGTTTTAATCATTTCTTTTTATTTTCTAATTGCTAAAAAATTTATTGTACTAAATATTTCGAATGTTTCTTTGTATTCTTTTATTTCAGATATACCATCTTTTAAAATTCTATATATCTTGTAATTATCGTTGAGTAAATAGTAGAAATCCTGAAAATATGTTTTTGAATCTATGTTACATCCTCCAAATTCAAATTGGATATAATCGATTTTTCTGTTATTAATCATTCCTTTAGCACCATTCATAGCTTTCAATTCATGACCTTCTATGTCTAATTTCAAAAAATTAATGCGATCTATGTTATTCTTTTTACAATAGAGATCTAAAGTTGTTAATTGAATATCTTCAGTCATATTCATTGAAATACCTAAATGGTCGAGTTTCCTTTGATATACTGATGCAAGCCCTGAACCATCTTTATTTGTAAAGAGTAATTGATGATTTTCAATATCGCTTAATCCAAAATTATTTGGAATTATATTTTTTGTATTCTTTGTCGTTTCTAAAAATATTTCGTAAGTTTTTTTAGAGGGTTCAAAGGAATGGATGGTTGCATTCGTATTAAATATTTCGGACAATCTTTTTGAATAATTTCCCACATTTCCACCTACATCGAATAATGTCAGTGATTTTTCAGCCTTTAATCTTTCTTTTATATAGATGAGCACATTTAATTCACCGCTTTCTTGAAAATCACCGCCATTGCCATAATTCATTCCTTTTAATGAAATGTTAAATAGATATTCAAATAATTTCTGATATCTTTTTTTTCCTAATATCTCATTTACAATTTTCTTCCTCAATTTCATTCGTTTCTAATGTTTGCGTTGTTGATTTATAGTTGATTTTTTCATTTCCGTTTCGATTTTTGAATCAAGGCAACTTTCTCAATTATAAATTGATAAGATGTAACAAATAACTGATTGAAAAAAAGTTTGATACTTAAGAGATACAGGATTCCTGATAATAAAATTTGAGACCCTAAAAGTAAGTAATTATTGTTAATTATGAATGAAAGTCCAAATGCAAGAGTCGCAATCGCAAGACCAACGCCAATACATCCTATAAAGTCATTTAATTGATGCTTTATAAAATGATTCAAGTCTTTCTTTAGATATAAAATAGATATAAAATATGCAATAAAACATGCCAATGCATAGCCCCAAAGCATTACTATGACACCAAAATGGAAGCAGATTAAAACTGAGAGTAAAATCAGGCTTTTTTTAATAAGTTCAATCTGAAACGTAATTTTAGATT
>Ga0302206_1000938_pt1 | contig 11026 bp, 9 predicted proteins | sample II_Fen_E2_1_FD_194581 | JGI IMG/M metagenome (GOLD analysis project Ga0302206, IMG submission 194581) | Peat permafrost microbial communities from Stordalen Mire near Abisko, Sweden - II_Fen_E2_1 | ecosystem: Environmental > Terrestrial > Soil > Wetlands > Permafrost | place: Sweden: Abisko...
ATACAGATGTCCACAACGTAAAAAAGAACAACAAACAACTGATTTTTGCTTTTGCTCTTTTCATACCGGAGAGAACGGTTTCTGATATAACTTTGACATTTCTGTTCAACGTAATACGTGGTTTGAAAATGAATTGTTTTTTTATAAAAAAGGTGGTTTCATGCGATCATACGGTTGTTCTTAAATGAAGCGATAACTGAACTGTTTTTGTTACGATCCCAACATTCAAAAATACTCTAAGCAGATAGGAAATGAAATATAAATCAGTGAAAATGCTTTTAGTATCAGTAGAAAGCAGAATTGCTTAGATAAATTTAGCGACTTCAGAATTGTAAAATATTGAATGTAGCATTTAATATCTGATTGCATATGAGCCCCTTATTCAACTACTTCAATTACACATAAAAATACCGGAAGACAGGATACTTTATCCCAGCTTCCGGTATAATCAGGAACTTCTTTATTTAAGGGAAATGCAATAATCTCCGATAACAACAAAAAGAGTTTATCTTCTGTTAGTATCGTTTTACTCCCTGGAATCCCTGTTGGTTTTTGTTACAGAGGCTTTAGGAGCTTTTACCGGAGTACGTTGCCGCATTTGTTTTTCTACTTTCACGGGTTGTCCGATAGTCCTTCCATAGTAATTCGTGTTTTGATTTGTCCTTACCGGTGTGACTGCATTTTGTGGGCGTGAACCGTTTTCAGGTACTGATATCCGTGGCGAGGTTACTGTGTTGCTCCTGTTGTTTTCCGGTTGACGATTTGTAGTTCCGTTGTTCGAAGGAGCAGTCCGGAAAGCATTGTTATTCCCTCTGTTTGGCTGCATGTTGCTATTATACCTGTTGTCTGGTTGCCGGGATGCATCATTGTTTCCTGCCGGTAAGCGCGTTGGATTATAGCTATTGCTGTTTTGCTGGCGACGATCTGAATCCGAGTATTTGAACTGGCGGTTGCTTTTTAAGTTCTCATTGTCCCATCTCCGGGCACGATTCCGTTCGTTTTCCCCCCAATAGATAGCGCTACGGCCATTCTCATTATATCCACGTACGTACGGAATGTTGCTGTGGTCGTAGTAATCACGGTAGTAATACCTTGGATAATGCGATACATAGTAATGCTGGTGCATCCAGGGTTGATAAGTGTTTATGTCAATGGCAACGGTAAAACAATTATCCAGGTCAAAGCCTGCATAAATAGAAGGTAAACTCTCCGAATAGCACCATTGTCCGTCATTCAGGTACACGAATTGTCGGGTAGAAAGATCATAATAAGCTTCTATATCAGGTAGGTAGTAATAACGAACTCCTGCAACGTATGGCGGAGCCCATGAAGGATTGTCATACCGTACTTGTACGGAAGGCGTTACGTAACTGTACATGTCGCACGCACTGAATAAGGATACGAAAAGCAGGGTGGAAATAAATAACGCGGTTTTTTTTAAACGTTTCATGTCTTTTGTTTTTTTTACGATAATACTGAAAAATAATTCATAATTCGCAATGGGTTCATTCATGTAAAACAATACATTTAAAAAATGGTTTAACCCTAAATTTCTTAATTGGAACTCATCTCTTCAAAGTATGTAATTAACTTATCTCCTATCAAAAGATATGCCAGATATTTTGGGTTGATTGAGTTCATTCATATTAAAAATGCCTGAACCAGGTTCTTCGGTTTCAACCGCTTTATAATTTGTGAAATACAATTTTTGAGAATATCAATAGGAGAGATTAATTTGATTTGAACAGACTGAATCACCTTTTTTTAATAGCATGAATGATATATCCATACTGGCAGAAAAGTATTTCAACCTTTCTTTTTGCTGAGCCGTTTTATTATTTTTTTGATGAAGTTCGTTTCCTTTTTCGTAGTTTCAATCTCACCTATCAAAAAGCCATAGGGTTTTAATGGTTCAATGTGGTCACATACAATTTTAAACATGGCAATAAGCGGGATGGCCAGAAAGATACCTGCTACACCCCACACTAATTCACCAAGTACCATGGCAATGATGGTGGTAAAAGCATTAATCTTTACCTGTGGACCCACAATGATGGGGCTCAGGATCCATTCCTGGATGAATTGTACGACCAGATAAACAACTACAATGCTTATCACCATTGGCATTCCGGCTCCCTCAACAACAGAGACTAACACAGTAAGCGAGGTGCCTGTTAGGTTGCCTATGAATGGAATAATCTCTAGTAGGCCACACAGGATGGCAAAGAAAAGCGCGTTTTTTACTCCTATTATGCTAAAGCCGATGCCATACATAATCCACAGGCATGCAATCATTTTAGCAAGTCCAAGCAGGTACTGCTGGGATACAAATGTTATGTCGGTGAGCATCTTGCTCATTTCGGTTTGTTGGGCAACCGGAACCAGTTTAAGTATGAAACTGCGGATATGACTGCGGAAATAGAGTAAAAGGAAGATATAAGCCATTACCAGTATCAAATCCGTAGCCATAGAGGCCACCGAACCTGCCACTACCTGCATAGTTCCTGTAATTGACAATTGTTCATTGCTGAGCAGCTGTAGTTGTTTTTTTGCTGTAATGCCAAAAGTATTAAATATATATTTCTGGATATTATCTCCAATGCCTTCAGCTCGTTGAGTCAGCTGGCTGAAATCCTTTGTCAGGTCGGTAATCTGCCAGGTCAGCAGTGCTCCTATGGCTACAATGAACAGTAATAATATCAACAGGCAGATTACAGGAGCCAGTCCTTTTGGTATTTTCTTTTGTTCCAACCATTGACAGAATGGTAAAAAGAGCGTAGCTAAAATACCCCCAATACTTAGTGGAATCAAAAACACCCGGGCATAGTAAAGCCCTGCTGTCAAAAGAAACAACAGCAGAAGTTTTTTTATAAACGAAGTTGATGTGATGGTCATTTTAGATTTCTCAATTTACAATTGTACCTTCTGGATGTGCAATTCTACAATAATGCCCATATTGCCTTTGAAGTATATGGTATCGCCTTATTCATTTTTATTCATTCGCATTTTTGAATACCTATCCAATTTTGCACTGTTCAATTATTAGTAAGGTATCAATGCAAAGCCGAAAGTCATAATAAAGTAGAGTATGCCAATGAACATCAAAATTGAGAAAACCCAAAAGATCCAACTATGATGGATCACTTTCCAGTGAAATTTGTGTTCGTGTTGTGCTTTGATGCTATCTTCCCCTATCGTACTATTTTGGTGTTTTCCATTCTCTTTCATGTGTGCTGGTATTTTTATGTCTAGATTTTAAGGTGTCTTATGCGTCGTTTCTTATTTACCATCTGATAAGTGCTAAAAGGGATTTATGCCGTATTTATGAAAAAGAAGAATGCGAAACATAACATCCAATCGGATACAACTTTTTTATGGAGAAAATTATTTAATCTTCTTTTTTCTTAATCGGAACAATTAAAACAGGTATCGGTGAGTTCGTCAATACATCTTCGGCCTGACTTCCCAGAATAATACTTTCAAGCCAGTTTCTGCTATGCGATCCCAGCACAATAATATCCACCGCCATTTCTTTAGCCGTTTTTAAAATTGTATCAGCAATTTCCCCTTCTTTTAACACGGTCTGTACTGCTTCATCTCCCAAATGTTTTTTTGCCTTTTCCAAAAACACCTGGGTGGTTTTATTTAAATCTCCCAGCAAATCCACCTTATACTCGTGTGCGTAGTTTGACTCGGAATAATATACCGGTAATTCGGAAATTACATGCAATAAAATGGTTTCAGCACCCATCGACTCTGCTAAGGAATAACCTGCTTCAGCCACTTTTTTGGAAGTTACATCATAGTCCAATGCAATCAACACTTTCTTAATCTTGTTTATTTTCATCATCGTAGAGTATTTAAATTATTATTGATTTTAGGGTATGGTTTCCGTAAACAAAACAGAATCTGTTGTTCCTAAAAACCACACTTGCTACACAGGTCAAAATTAAATCCTTTTAACCTGGTTTTTGTTGTAAAATTTTTGGAAATAGTTATATCATTCACATGTTTTATAGTACAAAATTAGAAGTATCGAAAGGAGTACGGAATTAAAACAGGGGATATATCTTGGAGTGCCTGACTGAAAACAATGATAGTTTAATACTGATGATGAATCGCATTAATGGATTGAGTTCTTTTTGGTGTTTATTTCATGTCTCAACGTATATGTAAGGGGGATGTCTGTCGTTGGAAACTGTTATTTAAGTGACTAGCATATTATTTTCTTAATTAATCAAGACATATCCGTTAGGATAGATTGCGCACTTATTTCATTTCTTGATTGTGTTGAATATAGAAAGTGGAGCTTTCATTTTAGCTGCAACGAAGTGGCCACTTCACTGAAAGGGCTGATTGATTATCAAAGGCATAACCCAAAATAGAGTTTTTCAGGTTACCATTGTAAGCATGCACTTATTAATTTTGACTACTCCTGATTGTAAATTCCAGCCACAAGCATCACCATTTTCTTTTTGTGAATTGTTGTTGATTCACAAGTCTTTATTTTTGATAACGCTAAAATCGTCACATTACAATTAACTTCCTGATATGAAAATTACTCCACAAATTAAAAGCATTATTCTAATTATCTTGAACGTATTTAATGATTCGTCTAAAAGAAGATATCCCAGAAACAATGTAGATACATAACCTAAACTCACAATGGGATAAGCTTTGCTTAATTGCATCTTTGAAAGTACATAAAGATAAAATACTATGCTTAGGACGTAAAAGGATAATCCAATAATAACCAATATGCCTGATAATTAGTTTTTTAATGCTGAATTAATCCGTAACTCACATTACTTACATCGGTAATACTTTTTTGGAGCAAGTTTTGTGCTAAAGATCCCAATAAAAAGCTTACAAATGCCAGAATACGCTTCATCTTAATTAAATTTTTTAAACCAACCTTTATCAGCAAATTCAATTAATTCTTTATCTCCTCGGCTATCACCATAGGCAAAGAGAGTATATGAATTTCTATCAGGTTCTTTTTCCAACAATCGTTGAATTTTTTCACGGCCATAGCAATTGACTGACAAAAATTTTCCGGTTAGTTTTCCTGCAGAATCAATTTCGATACTAGTGGCAAGAAGCGATTCAATACCATTTTTAATACACCACGGGAAAACCCATTCATAAATGCTGGCTGTAATGATATACACTTTAGTGCCCTGTAACATATGAAATGAAATCTCGTCGGTAGCAAGAGGGCGAATTATTGCTTCAACGTTCTCAACAAACCGCTTACCAAGGAGGGCAAACTCTGAATAATCCATTCCTTTAAAAAAATAGTTGAACACTAATTGTTTAGCCTTCCAATTGGGATAAAGTTTTAATTTATAAGCCAAAATAACTGGTGAATAAAGTAAAAATCCAATGTAAAATGCCGGATTACCTTTTGCAAATTTAATGAACTTCAAAAAAGTATCTTTGGTAGTTACAGTACCATCAAAATCGAATACTGCTATTTTTCTTTTTCCCATCTCAAGTGTATATGATTAAAAAAAAGGTAATCATCCAACCCACTATACACATATGCAGAAACTTGTCTTTCATTAAGACTTTAGTGGGACTCCCGCTTTTCATGTCTACAATGGTTATTTGCAGATATCTGACTATACCTGCTAATACAAAAATAGAAGTAATGTAAAGGTAGGAAGAATTCATTCGTGCAATGACTTCCTCTGACACCGTATACATGATATAACAAACCATGGTTATTGATGCGAGGATGCTAATTGTTTCGTTGACAAACTCAAAGCTGTAACTATTGACATTATGACCCGTTTCTTCACCTGTGCTATTAAAAATGACCATGTCATCCCTGCGCTTGGCAAATGATAAGAATAGTGCAAGCAAGAATGTCATCAAAACAATCCAGTGAGAAATCCAGATATTGGTGCATGCGCCTCCTACAAATAAACGTAATACGAACCCAAATGCCACTATGAATACATCTATGATTGGAATATTCTTTAATATTTTCGCATAGAGGATGTTTAATGCATAATAGCTTAATATTAATATTAATACGTTGTAATTATTAGCACTTAAATAAACGACTGTAATTCCTTCTGAAAGCAAAAGCATGAATAACATTAAGATATATGCCTGTTTTTTTGATATGTTGCCGGAAGCTATTGGGCGCTCTTTTTTTGTCGGATGTTTTTTGTCCGATTCTACATCGATAATATCATTAAAACAATAAATGGAACTTGCTGCAAAACTAAATGCTATAAAAGCTATTGTTGCAGGAATTAAGTAATTCAAATCCAGTAAATGCCGGCTGAAAAACAAAGGTAGAAAAACAAAAATGTTTTTTAGCCATTGATGGGGTCGAAGGAGTTTAATTAGATGTTTCATATTCAAAATTTAAATTCATTTAATTTTGATTTAATACATTGTTATTTTAGAAAACTACCGTCTAAATTCATATAAATACAGAAACATTTCTGTAGTACTCCAAGAGTGTGTATAACATATACCTCTTTTTGAGGCTGAAGCATCAATAACACTCATTAATTGGATTTGCCACCTCCACTCTCCCAGCTTAATGGGTAGTTTTGTTTACTTACTGGCGCTGAAAAATCATTATAGTAATGAGCGCGTGCCCACTGCTTATATGGGTATGGTTGATATTTGAATGCTAAAATAAAATCGGAAATATATCTTTTCAAGCTCCGGATATTATCCCTAGACTGACCAACCCAAAACAAATCAAAATATGCGCCGGATTCAGGAGCAGTTGTATAGGTATTATTGATTTTATTTCTACTTAAACCATATTTTAAAAAATCTTTTTGATAACCTGCATTTTCAGAACCATCAGTATAACCCGAAATATACTTAAACTTGTTGTCTGAAACTGTAACTCGTTCTATTTCATATAATAGTTTATTCTTAAAAGAAGAATTTACTTCAGTCGGGAAAAGTGATATTAAATATAACAATTGTCCAATATTATCTGGTTCTTTCATTCCATTTTGAAGATCATAGCAATTATATAAAGATAAAACCCATTTTTTTATTAAATCCAAATTATCTGTTTTCTCTAAACACATTGCAGCATAGATGCATCACGGTACCACGGATTATTATAAACTAGAATATTGGGATAAATTGCCGAGTTCTTAATGTTGAATAAAATCTCATGGTGTAAAACCTTGAGTACTTTGCTATATATAAAATTATCAAATTCAGGTAGGTTTAAATAACAACCAGTATTGGGTAATTTGATATCAGTGTCTTTTTATTCCCTTAATATAAACTCCATTGCAGCTTTCATAAATTTCAGTAATCGAATCTTTTGTTTTTATAATGACTTTATATTGATCTGGAATTATGCTGTCATATATAATATTCTGCCATTGGTATAGTATAGAATTATTTCCAATACTTTTTAATTGCCCATTCCTATATAAGTATTTTGATCTATTTCCCATTCCAAATAGAAAAAATTTAGGAGATTTTAAATCAACAGAATAACACTTTTGTCTTAGATTGTTTAATTGTTCAGAATAAGTACTATTTTTTCTGAGTTCTGGATGATTGCATGATAGCAGCAAAAGAGACAACAAAATATATATGACTTTTTTTATAAATTTAAACTATTAATAAAACAATATAAATTATGGATAAAAAACAGGATTGTGATTGTTCCAATACTAAATTGTACTGTAGTTTTGAGGTACTTATTTGTCAATTTAGTAACCAATAGTCCTAAAAGTATGGGTATAAAAAAGAACCAATGAGCACTAAAAAGTTGTGCTTCGTTGACTCCATAGCCAATTCCAAAATGAATTAGCAAGTCTATACCAATAAATGCTATAAATATTTTGGAAATAACTTCTTTCCTATTCATAAACGCTGATATAACAACCAATAGATAAATTAAAACCAATACAGGTTGATAAAACACGGAGGTATATTCAGCTAACCTGATAGTCTCTTTCCCATAAATAACTCCTGAAGTCGAATGAAACAGTAATGGTTCGGACAAAAAATTCACCCAGAGTAATGTAAACTTATTCATTGTCGTATATGTGTAAGCTATTAAATCGCCAATAATAGAGTTATACCAGTTTAGGTGCATTATAAAATGCCGATAAAATATTCCCAGGCTAGTAAATACAAATACTATTGCAAATAATGGGATGGAAAATAAAAATCTCCTTATTGATTTTAAGAACGTATTCTCTAAAATAAAATCAGAGGCCAGTATTTTTAATGAATTCGTTGATGTTGTACCGACTAACAGGAAAAAGAATAAATTATCCGTATAAGTATTCGTTTTTTTCTTTAAGGTGACCAATAGAAATAATAAGGTAAAAAACAGTACCAGTAAAAACGATTCTGCTTGCACCGAGAGCATGATAACATACGAAAATGATCCAAAGAATGAAGCCAACAAGTATGAACTAAACAGAGAGAGACTCAATTGCCTCAGAATTTTAAAGAGTAGTAAAATGCAAAAGGACATTATAGCACTCGAAAATAGAATAAATAAATACCAATGAATATCTATGCCTAGAAATCCAACGAGTTTGGTCAAGGCCAATACAGGGGTATAGATTAAACAAAAAAGAGGATGCCTAATTTCCCATTTTAATACCTTAAAAAGGGATAATCTTGGATTGTCGCCATCAATATAACTATATGTGTCGTATCCCATTAATTCAACAAGACTATTATTCCCAACACTAATAAGAAATAATACTGCAATACATGCAAAATATATAAATGAAAACATGATGACTCTTTTTTCTGACTTATCTGTCGGCTTAAGTTCAGAAAAAATTGAAATAAAATTTAAAATCAATTGTTTTAATATTGAAATAATCATATCGTCTAATTTTAATTATAAATACTTTTATTCTCTGGTAATTTAATCCAGTCACTATTATCTGAATATATGCAGAACATAATGCCATAAAAAGAACTGCAAATTGCCGGTTATGTGTTTAGCAATTTAATACCTTACCGAAACTTTTAATCTGATGAGTATATGTACATTGTTAATTAAAGGCTCAGATACAATTAAACAATATTTATAGAATTATGTTAAATATATTACAAAAAAGAATGCAAATAAAAACGGATTAAATCATTAAAAGCGTTATTTTTGGTTCTTTGACAATACGATTTTGAAATTAATACCAATCAGATATTCTTTCACTTTCGGAATGTATCATTCTGATTATTGTCTGCCACCTTTATATCCTGAAATTTACTTCTCGACACTTGATTATAGGATTTGTATCTGTAATTATCATAAAATTTATTTTTTAATTATTTTTCTTTATAAAAAATAAAGCACTCATATATTGGTAATTGAATGCTTTCCCAGTAATTATAGCAGCTGCTATATAAGCACAGCGTACATTAAAAAATGAATTTTTAATGTACTAGTTTTCAATAAATAATATCGTTAAGTCTATATAAATACAAAATTTATATAACAGAAACAAAAAATACGACTAATTGTTTATAGAGGACATAAAAATACATATTAAAATGCTAATAAATTTATATTGCCGTTTTTATGAAAGATCAGAAAGGTGAACTATGTAGATTAAGCGAATAATTACGGATTCTTTGTCTTTTGATGATCTAAAACTGATTACAATTCCAGTAAATTGAAGTAATCCTGGTAAACTGTTCAATTACAGATAGTTATAATTGACTATATTTTCAATTCCTTCTGCTGAAGTATCATTGAGTTTTGGTCTTTATTTGGTCGCACTTCAGAGGGGGTTGAGAGAGGGTTCATTGAGGGTTGAGAGAGGGTTGGTTGAGGTTTACCTCTCCTAACCCTCTCTCAACCCTCAACAAAACCCCTTTATGCAGCGAGTCAGCCCATACAGGATACATACCGAAGAGTAAGAATTCAGCTCGTAGTGATCTAATGGGTTTATTGATGATTCCAATGTCTCAGAATGGTGATTGTGTTGTCTCTAAAAGTTGGTAGCATGGCGTACGGTTGGAGTCAGTGTCTGAGAATGAGCGGAGTCTGACAGTCCTTAAGGCAATATAAGGTATAACAATCAGTACTACCGGCTATTCCTTAAACTCAATCATAAATTCAGTCAGGCTTTTGGTGGAGGGGATGCCTATCTTTTTACGCACACGGTAGCGGCCTACTTCCACGCCTTTGAGGGAGATGTTCATAAGGTGGGCAATGTCTTTGCTCGAAAGGTTCAGGCGCAGGTAGGCACAAAAACGCAAGTCGTTCGGGGTAAGGTCAGGGAACCGGCTATGCAGATTGCGGAAGAAGTTTTCGTGTATGCGGTCGAAGTTGGTCTGGAATATAGCCCAGTCGTCCTCGGAGGACAGGTTTTCATCGAGCAACCGGATGAGTTTATCGTAGTATTTGTTAGGATATTGGGAGCCTAAAGCATTTTTTTGAAAGATGACTTCTTCTTTTATGGTAACCAGTATTTCATTTTTCTTGATAATGGTCATGGTGGAAACTGCCAGTTCCTTGCTCTTTACGGTAAGTTCCGACTCCAGTTTTTCATTTTCAAGGGCAATGATCTGTTGTTCCCGCTTTTCAATTTCCTTGTGGCGTATTTCTTCCTGTTCCATAAGTACTTTTTCCTTCTTTAAATAAATCAATCGGCGGATATACAGATAAACGCCTGCTCCGAGTAACAGAATCAGCAGAACATACAGTATCTTAGCTGCCACACTGAGATAAAAGGGTGGTTCTACCTCAAAATCATAGCTTGCGGCCGATAGTTTCAACCCGCTATTGGTCAATACTTCTACGTTCAGGGTATAATCACCGTAGGGCAAATAGTTGTATGCTTTTTGGGAAGATTGGGTGGATTCACTCCATACTTTATCAAGTCCATCGAGCTTGTAGCGGAAGCTGATATTATTCAGGCTGTTGTATTTCGGATAAAACACTGTAAAAACGACATTGTTCCGTTTAAATGGTGTGGTGTGGTCGGCTTCCGGTGACAGAGGCAGGAAGACTGTTTTCCTGGATACTGCATTCGAAGCCTGAATACTTTTA
>Ga0302206_1000940_pt1 | contig 11008 bp, 9 predicted proteins | sample II_Fen_E2_1_FD_194581 | JGI IMG/M metagenome (GOLD analysis project Ga0302206, IMG submission 194581) | Peat permafrost microbial communities from Stordalen Mire near Abisko, Sweden - II_Fen_E2_1 | ecosystem: Environmental > Terrestrial > Soil > Wetlands > Permafrost | place: Sweden: Abisko...
GACAGGAGTCCGTATCCTTGAAAATTTAAACTGGTATGGAAATATAACAATTAGCAGGAATATTATTCCGGTATTTTCCGACTATACTGATAACTGGGATACAGGTAGCCAGGATATTGAGACATTAAAGAATAAGACTATATCTTTCTCTCCATCAATTATTGCAGCTTCAGCTATTGATTATAATCCTTTCAGAAAATTCCATTTAAGTCTGAACAGCAAGTATGTAGGGAAACAATACATAGATAACACCCAAAGCACCGAGAGGATGCTAGATGCATATCTGATCCAAAGTATTTCATTTGTGTATACAATTGAAAATAAAATATTTAAAGAACTAACATGCCAGTTTGCTGTTAATAATTTTACTAATAAGAAATATGAAACCAACGCCTGGGTTTATAAATACATTGAAGGAGGTTCACTGCAAAAGGTTGATGGATATTTTCCTCAGGCCGGAATTAATTATATGTTTAATGTGGGCATAAAATTCTGATACCCGGTTAATAGTGATGAAAGCAATGGATTGGATGTCAAATAATTACATAGAATTATTCGGAGCCATTACGGGAATTGTCTATGTCATTCTTGAAATAAAGCAAAGAATCTGGCTATGGCCGGTTGGAATACTGACATCTGCAGTATACATATGGATTTTTTTCATGAGCAAAATCTATGCTGATATGAGCCTTCAGGTCTATTATCTGGCGATAAGCATCCTGGGCTGGTACTGGTGGGCTAAAGGCGCAGGGCACAGGGCACAGGGTACAGGGCAAAAGGAAGATGGCTCAGGGCACAGGGCACAGGGTACAGGGCAAAAGGAAGATGGCTCAGGGCGCAGGGCAGAGGGCGCAGGGCAAAAGAAGGAAGGGGAGATTGAGGAGCGCAGCGACGAAATTCCGCAAAGCGGAAAGGGGAGATCGGAGCGAAGCGAAGATTCCGCGATAGCGGAAATGGATGAAACGGAGAAAACAGAACTTCAGGTGACAAGATTAAAACTGAAGACTGGTGTTATTCTGGTAATTGTTTTTATGGCTCTGTACATTACTCTGTGGCTTGTTCTTACCAGATTGACGGATTCTCCCGTTCCAGTAAGAGATTCATTCATAACATCGTTGTCAATTATAGCAACCTGGATGCTGGCCCGAAAGATATATGAACACTGGTATTTATGGATTGTTGTAAATTTTGTATCGGCAGTTCTTTTTTTTACACGCGGACTTTATCCGACAGTAATTCTGTATCTTGTCTATGGAATCATGTCGTTTGCAGGGCTGGTTGCCTGGAAAAAAACAATAAGGTATTCGGACATTTAAATGTTTAAAACCTTTGTGCACCTTTGTGAAGACCTTATTGTACCTTTGTGGTCAACCCTTGTTCCCCCATTTAACCACGAAGGATCACTAAGTAAAACACGAAGTTTCACAAAGGATCGGAACTATAGATTTCAGTTATAAGAATATGAAGCATAATGAGCGATTTTGAGCCTGAATCATTTACTGTTATCGTTGCCGACGGAACTTTTCCTACTCATGAGGTACCACTGAAGTATCTGAAGAATGCGAATCGGATAGTCTGTTGCGACGGAAGTACACAAAGTCTTCTGATGGCTGGATTGCAGCCAGATGCTATTGTCGGAGATCTTGATTCGCTGAATGATGAATTGATAAGCAGATTTGCAGATCGTATTTTCCTGGATGAAAATCAGGATACCAATGATCTGACAAAGGCAGTCACATGGTGTTCCGAAATGGGCTATAAAGATATTGTCATAGTAGGGGCCACCGGAAAAAGAGAGGATCATACAATTGGTAATATCTCCCTTCTTGCTGAGTATGTTAAGGATATAAATGTAATAATGGTTACGGATACAGGTGTTTTATACCCATATTTGAAAAATTGTGAAATCACATCTTTCCCCGGTCAGCAGGTTTCAATTTTTTCGATAGATCCTGAAACAGGAGTCACATCATATGGATTACGGTATCCCCTTACAAACACAAAAATTACAAACTGGTGGTTTGCTACTTTAAATGAATCACTTGGAGATAGTTTTTCTCTTGAATTTAAAGGCAGGTTGATTGTATATATGAAATTTACCTGAACCGGCTAAAGTACTTTCAGTTCCTTTACAAGATAGATAAGCTGTACACGGCTCCTGACATTGGTTTTGATATAGATCCTGTGAGTATGATCCTTAACAGTCTGCAGACTAATAAAAAGTTTTTCTGATATCTCCTTGTTGCTTAACCCGTTGCATATTTCGCGTACAATATCTGTTTCGCGGGGTGACACTTCGAATTTTTTACAGAATTCCTCAAACGAAAGGTCCTTTGCCGGTTCAGAAGAAAAGACTGTGAGCAGTGTTCCGTAATTCAGATAAATCGGAAGAAAAGTATTACCTGCAAAGAATGTAAAAATGAAAACAACTGCAATATAGGATTGAGAGGTATAAAATAGAAGTGGTACACATTGTAAAACCATGACCAGGAGAATTCCTGCAGCAATTCTATTCCTGTCATAATTATGGATTATTGATCTCCCCTTCCATGGGAATATAATAACCAGAGAAGAAATTAGTGAATAAAGAAAGTTCATTGAGATATAGTAATACTTTATAAGTGCTACTGGTTTCATCGTACTCGTTTTCGCAATTAAATATCCAATCAGGACAATTACAGAGAAATTCAGTAACAGGAACCAGAATACAAACCAGTTACTGTTCTTTTTCCCTGAAATTCCAAGTGAAAACTGAAGAAGCATTAACCATGCAAAAACAAGAAATGGCAATCCCAATAACATTGCAATATCTGAGAATCTTAAAAGTAGCTCTGCCGAGATGTATGTTGAGAGAAAAGCCTTGATCACTACCTGTCCCCATATCCCATAGAATCCGAATGTAAATATAAAAACCTGGAAATAGAGCAGTGTTGATAATAATTCGTGCCGGTATGTATTCCTTAGTTTTGATGAAAGGACTACGCCCCCGGCAGCAAAAGCAACCGATAAAATAAAAATTAAATATCCAAGGTAATGCAACATTTTATAAAGATATAAAGTTCCTTCAAATCCGAAAGACTAAAAATAACCACTACCTAAGTATTGTTATACATACTTAAGTAGGAAAATATAAAATCACTACTTAGGTATGAAGTCTGAAACTATTCTATGATCTACATTTGATTCATAGAAGTAAAAATGATCTTTATTTAATAATTGTAATTATGGAAACAAATAATGAATACAAATTAGTACCTGATTTTGGTTATTGTTTTGGGACAGGCTGGAGGGTCATGATGGATAATTTTCTCAGATTATTCCTTGTAGTTATAGTCCTCGCCATAGTAACTGCACCTTTTAAGATGTTCAACTACCATTTTGATTGGTCAGATTTTCACAGAGGGCCTTGGAATTGGGGAAATGACTGGGGGCATAACCTTTTCAGATTTGGAACATTTGGAATATTTGCAGCTTTTTTCGGATTGCTTGCGATGCTCTATGCATTTCTGGTTGCTCCTATTTTTGAATATGGAGGAAATATGATTTTTGTACAGGCCGTCAGAAAGATAAAACCTGATTTTGAGTACCTGATCAAAGGATTTATGGAGAACTATCTTCATATAATACTCGCAAACCTGTTGGTGTTTGCCCTTGTAGTTCTGGGGTTATTTGCTCTCATTATTCCGGGTATAATTATTGGATGCCGGCTTGCATTTGTATCTTATATCATAATGGACAAAAAGCTCGATCCGATTGAAGCTGTTGAGTTAAGCTGGAAGCTAACAAAGGGGTATGGTTGGCAAATATTCTTAATGGGTTTTGTTTCTATTTTCATATTTATTTTCGGACTTATATTATTAATTGTTGGGGTCTTCCCGGCAGTAATATGGATATGCAGTTCATTTGCTTCGCTTTATGAATCGGTCCTTCGGGAGAAAGAGAAACCTGTTGAAGCAGTAGTTGCATAATTGGAATATTTTAACCTACAAATATCAGGTAAGGCTGTCCGGAAGGTCAGCCTTTCTTATTTTACGCATTAAATCAATTCACTTATTGTATTTATGATCCATCCCCAGAAAAGAGTGATAGGAGAAGGGTTGAGAAATAAAGAGCATATTCGGATATTGCCATTTGGTACCGAAAACTGATCGTTAATCAAAAAGGAAGATTCATACATGTAAAAAACAATCAGGAATGGTGTTTATTTATAATTGTTTATTACTTTTAGGTTTGGTCGTACAAATAATACATTCAGACTAACCTGTTGATTAAGATTGAGCACTTTACTTTAGTGGCTTTAGGAAGAAAACCGATATTCAAAAACCATATCCGCTGTCAATTTACTAACCAAATAAGTAATTAAAATGAAATCAGTATTTAAATTTTTCATTATCGCCCTAATGATCGGCTTTCCTCTTGGTCTTAACAGTCAGGTTAAGATAGATCTTAAAAAACAAGTAATAACTATTGACAAGAATGCAAAAGCAGACGTCAAGAAGGATGTTCCGAAGGATCAGGGACAGAATGCTAAACAAAATCAGGCAACCCAGAATAAACAGTCTACACCTGAAAAGAATGAAAACAAGTCCGGTGTAGAATCAAAAACAAATACAGATAGCAAAACAGCAACTCAGGAGCAGCAATCGATGCAATCCTTTTCAAATTATGACTTCATCCCGGGCGAAAAAGTTATATTATTCGATGATTTCAGCCAGGATGCTGTTGGGGATTTTCCGGCATTGTGGAGCGCAAATGCAGCTGGTGAGATTAACACTTTGAGCATAGCCCCCGGGAACTGGTTTAACCTGAATAGTACAGATGGAAATTATTTTCTTTTAAAAAATGTTGATTTTCCCAAGAATTTCATTATTGAATTTGATATAGTTCCTAAAAAGACCGGTGGCCGTATTGCCGCAGGACTTATCTTATATTCAGAGGAGAAATATAAGGAAATGGACAATAGTCCACACCCCGGGAATAGCGGAATTATGATCTCAATCGAAAAAGTAAATTGGAATACTATGGGTTATAAATCTAGCGAAAGTGCTACAATTAACGGATCCTCGGCAGTTAATCCGGTAGAACCCGAAAAAGTAAATCATGTCATTATATGGGTACAGAACCGCCGACTCAGGATTTATCACAAATCGGCAAAAGTACTGGATATGCCAACCAATCTTTTCGATGGGACAAAACTTAATCGCTTTTGTTTCAGATTATCAAGAGGTGCTTCATGCGGGTCATATATTTCCAATTTCAGAATCACCGATGCTTCACCCGATATGCGCAGTAAGCTTCTTACAGATGGTAAACTGGTCACCTATGGCATCTATTTCGATGTGAATAAGGATGTGGTGAAACCTGAATCATATGGAACACTGAAAGGAATTGCAGATATATTGAAAGAAAACGCTGATGTTAAAGTTAAGATCGTAGGCCATACCGATAGTGATGGTGCCGATGCCGCGAATATGGATCTGTCAAAACGCCGTGGTGCTTCTGTAAAAGATGCACTGGTAAAAGATTTTGGAATTGATGCTTCCCGCCTCCAATCAGATGGAATGGGAGAAACTCAACCCATAGCTCCAAACGATACTCCGGTCAATAAAGCCTTGAACCGAAGAGTCGAACTTATTAAAATTTAGATCGTTATGCTATTGTTAGTTTGGTATAGTCATGATCATAAATAAAACCCTCATTAGTTATGTTTTCATACTAATAATTGTGTTTTGCAGTACAAGCAATATCGGGGCACAGTCATACAAATATTTTCCGGATAAACCAGGTAAATTTATCATAGAGAATAACCTCAGTAATTGTCCAGGAGTTGATAATTCATCACTTAAGCAAAACCTTACATTAATCGTCGAATGGTTTCATCAGAATGACGCTTTGCTTAATCCGCCTAAAGGATTTAATGCCAATATTTCATTATCTGGAAATCAGTATCCATCAGATACTCATCCCATAGGTAAAGGTTATGGAATCATGTGCAGTTTTAATCTTTCATTCCGGTACTTTTATGCTGATAAAGGTGTATTTCATACTGCAACGGGTTGGTCAGCACACGATTTTGATGTCAATATAAACCAGCCTCTTTACAATATTCTGGGGACCAGGTTTGGTGACCGCGATTTTGAGAGCGATGATGAACCCGGGTATAAACAATCCCTGCATATTGCCTATGAACATCTTCAGCAATACTATTCTATTTTCCCTTTGGAAAAAGTAATCTCCCCTGGTGTAAAATTATTTAAAGGAAGTCACCTGCTTATTTCTGATCCCAATCAGCCTGATATTTGGCTTCCTGTTAAAGTGAAAGAAATCATGGATGCACTGATAGGTTATTATAAAGTCAGGAAAGAAATGGATGAAATCAAAACAGGCAGATTAATTAAAGAGATGGCAGCAAAAGGGATGAAACTGAATATTGACAGTAACCAACCTTCGGTTTATGATTTTATTCTCAAAGAGTATTCGTCTTTTACGCCGGATGAACTTAACAAACAAGCCTGGGTTAGTTCGGGAGAAGGAATTTCAGGCATAAATTGCAAGGGTATTGGCAATCAGGTCATCAGGTTTAATCCGGAATGCTGGAATCTGAAATTGCCGGAAACAGCAGTTCAGTTTGTATCATTGGACTATAAACCTGGTTCCAAAGCGGATTTGGAGGAATTTAGCCGGAATAATAACCAGCTGACAGATTATGAAAGTTTGTTCATGAATGACTTACCAGTAGAAAAGTTGGGAGAAATGATACTGAAAAAATAGGAAGCTGAGAATTATCTGCTTCCTGATTTGATAATAAATTCTTATTAATTTTTAAATACTTGTAAAATGAAAAGCAAAGCAATCTCTTTTTTAGCAATCTGTCTGCTTTTTGTATCCTTAAGCGGATTTGCTCAAACCACTGTAACACCACAAGTGAAAAAAAATGCAGATGTTCAGGTAAAGGTTTCTCCAACAATTAAACAGGATACTCCCGGTAGTGTCGAAAAACCTGTAGTTACAGTTAAAACATCCGCTGTTACCAATGTTACAGAAATTAGCGCAGTGAGCGGTTATTCTTTAACAATTGCCAATGGTGGTGTAACTAAACATGGCATATGCTTAAGCAGAGCAGCAGGGCCTACTATTTCCAGTACTATTTTTGGTTCCGATAAGAGCCATGGACCTGATTTCGTCGTTCAATTGACCGGATTAATACCTAACACGAAGTTTTATATACGGGCTTTTGCCACAACAACCGCCGGGACTACATATGGGAATGAAGTTTCATTTACTACTATGGCCGGGAAAAAATAAATGGATTTGACTCAAACCCTTTTGTGTAGTTTTTTAAGTTTTGTAACTTTAGACTCTAATTTAATAATTTCCTAATTATGAAAACAAAATCAATTTTTCTTCTACTGGTATTAGTGATGATGTTGCCCTCACGGTCAAATGCTCAAGCATGGATTTTAAGAAGGGCAATTGACAGAAAGATCGAACATAAGGTTGATTCCGCAGTTGATAAAAGTGATAAGGATGAAGCCAAAGCCAGACAGCAGGCCTCTAAGAATGATACGACTAAAACTTCAGGGACTCAAAAAACAGGTACAAAAGAAACAGGTCGCGGACTATTTGGGGGGAAAATTGATATCAAATATGAGGATGAATATAAATTTACCGGAAGGATATATATGCAGATGGAGAACTATGACAAGAAGGATGTTGTGAAGTCGGATTACTATACTTATTATAATAGCAATACATTGAATGCAGGAATTGAAATGCTTCCTCTCGATGCAAAAAATGGCGATAAAACTTACCCGACTGTATTTCTGTTTGATAATGACAACAGATCTTTCATGATGATAGTGGAAACCAAGGATTCCAAAACAGGTATTATATCATCCATACCTTCCGACTCAGTTATGGCTGCCCAGGCTAAGACCCAGAAAGAGACTAACCCTGAAAAGGCTACAATAACAAAAACCGGGAATTCGCGTCTTATTGCCGGATACAAATGTGATGAATATAAAATTGTGGATGCTGAGAAAGAGGGTTACTCGAATGTGTGGATGACAAAAGATGTCAAGCTGAAGGCCGATAAAAAGTACTGGGGTAAAGCTGGAGTGCCAACATATTATAATTATCCGGGGTTTGAAGGGGCAATGATGCTGGCTATGGACTCATTCGATAAAAACAACAAACCTACCCTGAAAATGGAGACTAAAGAGATCAATGACAATTTTAGCCATTCGATATCTACTGTTGGTTTGACATTCATGAAAATGAATTTTGGCCAGGCCGGGAAGAAATAAAAAGCAAAATCCATTAACCGCAAAGAACACAAAGAGAAGAAACGCAAAGAGCGCAAAGAAGAAATGCATATATTGCTTTGCGACCTTAGGGTTTAAATCTTAGCGACCTTTGCGGTTATTTTTTTTTATAGCTTATTATAATAGTTTACGGAGTTTCGCAAATCTCAGAAGCAGCTTTTTACTTCCGTCTTTTTCGAAATTAACTGTTGCTGTGGTATTTGGTGGTTGCCCTTCGATGGATATTATTGTTCCTTTGCCAAATCTCTCATGTTCTACAGTATCTCCTTCCGAAAAAAGTGAGGAATCACTGCCGGTAAAAGGAGCATCAGTTTTACTCTCCTGTCTGGTAATTTTTTTAAACCTATCTTCTTTCGAGTAGGAATGGGGCTCTTCACGCAGAGACGAAGGTTTTGAAACTGGTTGATTATTATTAAAAGGTTTTCCCCCTGTCTGGGGATATTGCAGAAACTTCTGATCAATCTCGCGGAGGAACCTGCTGGGACTGCATCTCTCAAGGTTACCCCATTTGTACCTGTTGAGTGCATAGCTGAGCGTTGCCTGTTTTTCAGCACGTGTTACAGCTACATAAAACAGTCGTCTTTCTTCTTCAAGTTCACGGGCACTTCCGGAAGACATAGGCGACGGGAACAGGGTGTCTTCCATCCCAACAATATATACATGCTTGAATTCCAGTCCTTTTGCTGAGTGCATTGTCATAAGGGTAACCTTATTCCTGTCCTCTTCATTTTCAGTATCCTGATCAGTCAGTAAAGCAACATTAGCCATGTATGCTTCTAATACTGCCGGTTCTCCGTTTGTTTCTGCAGCCTCTGTGAAAACTTTTATTGCGTTCAGTAACTCTTCAAGATTTTCATAACGGCTCACCTCCTCAGGTGATTTGCCCTCCTTAAGTTCTTTCATGATTCCTGAACCGAGTGCAATTTCCCTGGCTTTTACAAATGCATCGGTAGTATCTGAATTCAGCCGGAGATTATTTATTATATCAACATAAAGTGATAATTTTTTGGAAGTCCCGGAATTAAAATGTTCAGGATATTTTCGGGCTTCATGCAGAATACTCCATGGTGTTACATTAAACGCAGCAGCCAGTTCAAATATTTTCTGAATTGTAGTATCTCCAATGCCCCGTTTCGGATAGTTAATAGATCTCTTAAGAGCCTCCTCATCTTCAGGATTAATTACCATTCTGAAGTAAGCCAGAATATCCTTTATCTCTTTGCGCTCATAAAATGAAAGACCACCATAAATTTTATAGGGTATGTTTTTCCGTCTCAGGGTCTCCTCAAATATCCTCGATTGTGCATTTGTTCTGTACAGAATTGCAAAATCAGACCAGTTAAGAAGCTGGGCAAGTTTTTTATCAAAAATATCAGATGAAACATTAAATCCCTCTTCAGAATCTGTCATGGCCTGCATAACCTGAATCTTTTCCCCTGGCTCATTCATTGAATAGACATTCTTCTTAATCTGGCCTTCATTATTTGCAATAATTGTATTTGCAGCATTTACTATAATCTGAGTCGACCTGTAGTTCTGTTCAAGCTTATACAGCTGGTAATCAGCATAGTCGTTTTTAAACTCAAGTATATTTTCAATCCTGGCGCCACGGAAAGAATAAATACTTTGAGCGTCATCACCTACTACGCATATATTCTTATGGGAAGCAGCGAGCTTCTTGACTATAAGATATTGAGAATAATTAGTGTCCTGGTATTCATCAACAAGTACATAATTAAACTTTTGCTGATATCTGGAGAGAACGTCGGAGAAATCTCTGAAAAGAATGTTTGTATTCAGTAAAAGATCATCAAAGTCCATTGCATTGGCTTTGAAACAACGTGCAGCATATGTCCTGTAAATATCGGCAAGCAAGGGCATGCGGCTCGACCTGTCATAATCCTGCATTAAAGTATCAGCGGCATACATGCTGGCTGTTACAAGGTTGTTTTTTGCATGAGATATTCTTGAAGAGATGACACCAGGTTTGTAGATATTATCATCAAGATTGAGCTCTTTGATTATAGATCTTATAAGACTTCTGGAATCGGAAGAATCATAAATGGTATAATTCGATTTATAGCCCAGTTTTTCACCTTCAATCCTTAAAATCTTTGCAAATATTGAGTGAAAGGTACCCATCCAGAGAAACCTGGATATTTCATAGCTGACAATTCTGGTGATTCTTTCTTTCATTTCCCTGGCAGCTTTATTTGTAAAAGTCAATGCCAGGATTTTACCTGCAGGGACACCCTTATTAAGAAGATGAACAATTCTGTAAGTGAGCACCCGTGTTTTTCCTGCGCCTGCGCCTGCAATTACAAGAGAAGGTCCTTCGGTATTGATAACTGCTTCTTTCTGAGACTCATTCAGATCATTCAGGTAATTGGTTGTCATGTGTTTATTTGAATTACAGCGTACCGGGCCGGGCAAATTTAACAATAACAAATTCAGGTACCCATTGAATGGATTAATAAAATTAATAATTTTATGAACATTTGTTGAGACCCCCAATTTGGGTGTCTCAACTTGGATTCCATATATTTTATTATACTTGTAAATTTTAATAAATAAAACAAAATATCATGAAAAGATTTGGACAGGTAATTGGAGTAAGGCCCGAGCATTTTGAACGATATAAAAAGTATCATGCTGCGGTATGGCCTGGGGTTCTTGATATGATT
>Ga0302206_1000941_pt1 | contig 11002 bp, 16 predicted proteins | sample II_Fen_E2_1_FD_194581 | JGI IMG/M metagenome (GOLD analysis project Ga0302206, IMG submission 194581) | Peat permafrost microbial communities from Stordalen Mire near Abisko, Sweden - II_Fen_E2_1 | ecosystem: Environmental > Terrestrial > Soil > Wetlands > Permafrost | place: Sweden: Abisko...
CTGGTTGAACCTTCAATACTTGAAGAAGTAGCTGAGGGAATTTCAAGATTTGGAAACATGGAAGTGGATAAAATATTATGTGTGGAGGCAATGGGAATACATATAGCAACAGCACTATCCATAAAAACTAGAATACCATTTGTTGTAGTTAGAAAACGTGTTTATGGTCTGGACGGTGAGGTACCAGTCCATCAAATGACGGGGTACAGTCAAGGAGAGCTCTATATAAACGGTTTACACAAGGGTGATAGAATAATCCTTATAGATGATGTAGTTAGTACAGGAGGGACCATGATAGCGGTTCTAAATGCCCTTAAACAAATGGATGTAGAGATCGTTGACGTGATGGCTGTGATAGAAAAGGGTAATGGGAAGGATATAGTCAAAAGAGAAACAGGATTTACTGTTAAAAGCCTGGTAAAGGTGAATATTCTAGAAGGAAGAGTTGTAATAGAAGGAAGTGTTTCAGAATAATTAATCCAATATTATTAACCAAGGATGGTCTAATGTCAAACCACGAACTTGAGATAGTTGATGTTATAAAAAAGATTAAAGATTTAAAAGCAGAAAAGGTTGGTCTCCAATTTCCAGAAGGTCTTAAAGTCTATGCAATAAAAATTGCAAGACAAATAGAACAAGAAACAGGCGCAATAGTGATAATATCTGCTGATCCATGTTACGGCGCTTGTGATGTAGCAGATGTGGACATGAGGGATTCAGTAGATGTTCTGGTTCATTTTGGACACAGGCCACTACCAATAGATTATGATCTCCCTGTAATTTTTGTTGACGCTCGATCCAACATGGATGTGCTTGGATGTGTAAGAAGCTCTATTTGCCTGCTAGAAGGTTATGAGAAAATAGGACTTGTAACAACAATTCAACATCTACATTTAGTAAACGAAGTTGCAGATTTTCTTGAACAGAATGGTAAAGAGATTTTGATGGATAAAGGATCAGGAACAACTAAAGGACAGGTATTGGGCTGCAATTTTTCAGCTATAAAAAATCTTGATGCTGATGCTTTTCTTTACATTGGAAGCGGGAACTTCCACGCATTGGGTATTAAACTTTTTACAGACAAAACTGTAATTGTTGCAGATCCGTACCTTGGAGATGCAAGGGTAATAGATGAATTTGCAGACAGGATATTAAGGATTCGTTCTGCTAGGATAGCAAAGGCCATGGATGCCAAACGATTTGGAATTATAGTTTCCACCAAGAAGGGTCAGTCTAGATTGGAACTTGCAAAGTACCTAAAAAATATGTTGAAGGATGTGGATAGGGAAGGATTTATACTACTTCTTGATGATGTTTCGCCCGATCTCTTAATACCCTTCATGGATCTTGATGCATTTGTAATGACAGCATGCCCAAGAATTGCAATTGACGATTCTGTAATGTATAAAAAACCATTACTGACTCCTCAAGAGCTTGAAATAGTTATTGGTAAGAGGAGATGGGAAGACTATGAAATAGATGAAATCAAATATAGTGAATGATATACGATAACAAGAAATAAATAAGATGGAATTTAAAGATTCAAATCTTATATAATACTAACTATATAAAGATGAAACTCAAATAGTAAGACACTATAACAGTATAGATAGAAAATGAATTTCATTTAAAATTTGAAGGAAATGTGGATTACAAGTTGATGGATGATTAGTACTTATTTTAAGTTGAGGTGAATATATGAAAACCAAATCTGGAGATTTCGTATTGCCCGGGGATGCTTTGGGAGTTACTGAAGAGTTTGTTCCATCAGAATGGACTTATGAGGATAAAGGTAAGATAAGATCTCTAGTTGCAGGGACAGTCTCAGTAGACAATAAAAACAAGAAAATATCAATTATACCAAAAACCAGTTCTCCCTCGATGCTTAGAAATGGAGTGGTTGTTGTTGGACAGGTATCGGATGTAAGAGGTCAGAGGGCCCTTATAAAACTGGACAGTATTAAGGATAACAGTAGAGGTCTTGTTACATCCTTTTCAGGAGGAATACATATTTCACAAGCCCAAAAAGGTTATGTAGCCAAGTTAACCGATGAGTTCAGAATTGGGGATATTATTGAGGCTAAGGTGACCAAAATAATAGGCATAGACAACGTTGACCTTACTACAGCCGAGGATGAACTCGGTGTTTTGAAGGCCATGTGCATTAAATGCAGGCACTACATGAAACAGGTAAGTAAAAACGAAGTTGAATGTCCAAATTGTGGAAATAAAGAAAGAAGAAATCTTTCTTCTAAATATGAGGGGTAATATGAAGGTTATTAAGGATACAAAGAAGGAATTTGAAATAGAGATTACTGGAGAATCTCATTCTCTATGCAATACTTTAAGAAAGACGCTTATGGAGGATGAGAATGTTGAGGCAGCAGCATACGTAATTGAACATCCAATTATAGGGCAGCCTAAACTATATATTAAGGGTAAAAATCCAAAAAAATCACTTCAAACAGCAGCAGAGACAGTTAAATTGCGGTGTGATGAATTCAAGGATCTCATAAGCTCTTCTGAAGATGAAACCAAGAAATGAAACCAAGAAATTCAGGATAATAAAAAAGGAAATACGAATTTTGGGCGTTGATGATTCCCCATTTCCTTCCCATACAAATGAAGAAGTCATGTTAGTGGGTACTGTTTTCAGGGCTGGCAATTGGTTAGACGGTGTTTTAAGTACTTATATCCATGTTGACGGTACAGATGGAACAGAAAAGATAACTGAGATGGTTAAGAATTCAAGGAACCTTGGCCAGCTTGGAGTTATCATGCTCGATGGCATTACTTTTGGTGGTTTTAACCTGGTAAACATTCGCAAGATATTCGAATCAACAGGAGTACCTGTTATTGTAATAATGCGAAAGCTTCCCAATTTTGAAAGAATAAAAAAGGCACTGAAGAGATTTGATGATTGGGAAAAGAGATGGGCCAATGTTCTCGAGGCGGGAAAGGTTTACAAGGTGGACAATACTGAATCAATTTACATGCAGATTTATGGTATTGAAAGGGAAGATGCAGAAGATATAGTTAAACTTTCAACCACGCGGAGTGCTATACCTGAACCGGTGAGGGTTGCACACATCATAGCGGCAGGCATTGTTACTGGGGAATCAAAGGGGAGTGCTTAAACCACAAATTGAGAATGTGATTAATATATTATCTTGTTAACATTCTAAGGAAGTGTTCTAAATAAAAAATCCTCTTTTAACTGTGGATACTGTAATTACACAGAGTAACTCAGTCGTACTCATAAGACGTAAAAATCCTCCATTCAAGGGATCATGGGCTTTACCTGGCGGGTTTGTTGAATATGGGGAAACAGCCGAATTAGCGGCAATAAGAGAGACTAAAGAAGAAACAGGCCTTGATATAGAATTAGATGGTATGGTTGGGGTGTATTCTGATCCTCATAGGGATCCACGAGGACATATTATCTCCATATGCTTTTTAGGGCATAAAATCGGTGGAAAGCTAGTTGCAGATACAGATGCTGCAGATGTTAAATGTTTGGTGGTAGATGAAGTTTCAAGGATTAAAATGGCATTTGATCATCACATAATTCTTGAAGATGCATTTAAACTTCTAAATATTGGGAATTATTCTTGCAATAAATAATTTTTAACCAATATAATGATCCAAAATTTATTCAAATTAATATGGCAATGTAGAATGTAAAATAATAATAACAACATTGAATTGAAATATAAACTTAATTTAACTACTTAGATCTTACAATTAAATTATCAAATTTATAGATGGGGAGGATATGAATGAAATTTTGTCCTAAATGTGGAACAGTCATGTTTCCTAAAGGTGACTTTTTCGAATGTAAAAACTGTGAATACACAACAAAGATAACAGAGGAATCTGTGAAGGAATATGAAATTTCTGAAAAGATATCAACGAATGAGAGTATAATTTTTACTACCGATGAAATTCAAACATTACCTACAACCACTGTAAGATGCCCTAAATGTGATAATAAAGAAGCATCTTGGTGGCTTATTCAGACTAGGGGTGCAGACGAGTCGGAAACAAGATTTTTCCGATGCACCAAATGTTCTTGTACATGGCGTGAATATGATTAAATGATATTTTTGCAGTTCAAATTTACTGGGTATAATCAGCCAATAAATTTTCAGGAGGAGTATTCAAATTGACGGGGGATTTAGAAAAGGATACTGATAAAACGGTGAATTCAGTGGATTCAGAAAATAATAAGGAAAATACTGATAAATCACCTGAATCTGGAAGATCTCCTATTTCAGGGATTATTTCAAATTTCAAAAAATTCAATATGGTAGAAGATCTCAAATCTGAAAAATTGTCTGATAAAAATAAGAAATCAGAGACTAAAACTCATGATAACCCCAAAAGCTCCCCTAAACAAAAATCTTCAAAAAATTCGAATAAAGAGGAAACTTCTCAGGAACATGTAGATGATAATACATTCCACATTCCTGGCCTGTCAGAGCATAATTTCATTAATTTGATAAATAATAAAAGAGACAGAATAATAAAGGTTGTAGCCCTTTTAATCGGTGGATTGTTGATATTATATGGTTTAGTCATTATTTCAGCATCGGTGACAAAGGTGGCTGACAACGTGATATTCGGTGAAGAAGCCACCTTGGCTGTTTTTCTAATGTTACTGGGTGTTTTAATAATTGTAGCTGCATTTGCACAGCGCATTTTGGATAAGACATTTCTCAGCAAGATAAATACAGAACTCGATGTCACTGAGGAGAGATCTAAGTCAGATGCAAATTCCAAGAAAGGCAAAGATGAAAATGCTAATAAGGTAGATAATGATATTAAGGATAATATAGTTGGAGAGAATAAAAGGTAATCAAGGAGGATGAAAATGTTCAAAGCGGTTTTAAGTGATTCAAATGTATTAAAAACAAGTTTCGAAGCTATTTCTTCAATTGTGGATGAAGTTCAAATGAAAGCGGACAGTGAAGGTCTAAGACTAGATGCTCTAGATAGATCTCATATCACATTCGTTCACCTCGAACTTAGATCAGCATTATTCGATGTTTATTCCTGTGATGAACCGCTGAAAATCAATGTTGACACAGAAGAACTTATGAAAGTTCTTAAAAGAGCAAAAAGCGATGACGTAGTTGAGCTTACGGTTGATGAGGGTAATTTAATACTTACATTTGAAGATGAAGCAAGGCGAACCTTTAAGATCAGGCTCATTGATATTGAATACGAGGCCCCAAGCCCTCCTGACCTAGATTACCCATCTGTATTTGAAATTCCATTTTCACTGCTCAAAAATTCGATCCAAGACATAGGTATAGTCTCTGATAAAATATCCCTTATGGTGGATGAGGACAAGTTTATTGCATCTGCTGAAGGAGAGTTCGGAGATGCGAAGATTGAATACCTCCATGGTGAGAAGATAACTGAAAAGGCAAAGTCAGTTTTCTCTCTAGAGAAGATAAAAGAGATGTTGAAGGCAGATAAATTTTCTGAAACAGCGGTTTTAAGTCTTGGAAATGATATGCCTCTTAATTTGGCCATGAAAATGGTTTCTGAAGACGGTGAACTAAGTTTCCTTTTAGCTCCAAGGATAGAAAGTGAGGAATAGGGTTGGATGAATTTTTCCAGAAACTGAGGGAGATACAAAAGAAAGAGCGTAGCATAAGCGGTCTATCTCGTGTAGGCGATAATTTCTACACTGAAGTCTCCAACTATCTCAACAGGCTCATGAGGAAGATAGATAACAATCCATTTTCCTTCGAATCTTACCTGCTGAGGGATGCCCAGAGAATTGTAGCAGAGATATGCGAAAGGAGAGAACATAAAATATCCAATAGTGCGGTCATGAATGTACAACGTGCATATCAACTGTTTAAAGAGTCAAAAAGTAAGGATTCAATGGATGATAATCAGATAACTGTTCCAATAAATTCCACACCTGAAGAGGAAGGACTTTACTTGGAACTGGTCGACTCATTCATCAAGTATAGGGGAAAATTAACTGCACCTTTAATGTCCTATATACAAAAAAATCATGGTAACCACAGCAAAAATCCCGTAAATCGAACATCTAAGGGAGATAAATCTCTAAAATCAATCGATATAGACGAACTTCTATCAGACGCTCAGGCAGAATCTCTGATTGATCAGGATAAGGATACAGAATCTACTAAGGGAGGTTTTGATGACCAAATATTTGAAAGGTTTGGATCAGAACCTTCCAGAAAGGGAGAGACTAAAAATAATAGCAATAAACTGGATGATAGGGTTGCACCTGTTAAATCTAACTTGGATAAAAATGAATCAAGCACTGAAAATTCTTCTGGAATTTCGGAGGAATTCATTGATGAAGAGGTAACCAAAGACAGTAATATTGGGAAAAACTCTGAAAAAAGTCACACAAAAACTCTAATGATCCTGGATGAACTCCCATCTATAATTGGGGTGGATAAGAATGTTTACGGACCAGTGTCGCCTCAAGATCTTATAACTATACCCGAACCCAATGCGAAGATCCTTGTTAAAAATAACAAGGGAATAATTATACAAACATATAAATAAACTTTAAATGATAAACAATTAATACATTATTGGACTTTTTATAAAGAGTACAATACTGCAAATAAAATATTCAGTTTAAATAAGTTTTAAAAAAAGAGCATTAATTAAGAAAGTTAATTGCACGACTTATTTTTACATTTAAGAGGTGATCATATGAAGATTCCTAAAGAAAGGAGAACATACTGTCCAAGCTGTAAAAAACACACAATTCACGAAGTATTAGAAGCAAAAAGAAGAAAAGCAAGCGAGCTCAAATGGGGTCAGAGGCAGTTTAGAAGAGTTACAAGTGGATATAGGGGTTATCCTAGGCCGCTACCATCAAGAAATAAACCTATCAAAAAACTGGACCTTAGATACAAATGTAAGGAATGTGGGAAGTCTCATGTAAAGAGATCATCGTTCAGAGCAGGTAAAGTAGAATTCGTAATGTAGGTGAGTAGTATGGCAAATTACAGAAGTAATAAAAGCAATTTTCTAAAAGTCAAATGTGTGGACTGTGGAAATCAGCAAGTAGTCTTTGATCATGCTGCATCCAATGTACAATGCATAATATGTGGCAAAACACTAGTAAAACCAAAAGGTGGAAAGTCTGAGATTACAGCTCAGATCGTTGAAGTCATGGATTAATAGTTTAAACTCAATTAGTTACCTATATGAACTAATTAAGAGTTAAATCCTTTAAATAATGAGTAATTAAATTTTATAATTGAAAATATATTTTAAATATATTATAGGTGTTCTAATGGTAAGAATGAGAAAAGAATGGCCGGATGAAGGGGATCTGGTGGTTGGAACTGTACACAAAGTTTTGAACTACGGTGCCTTTGGGAGCCTTGAGGAATATGATGGTAAAGAAGCATTTATACACATATCCGAGGTTTCATCTGGTTGGGTTAAAAACATAAGGGACTACGTCAGAGAGAATCAGAAGATCGTTGCCAGGGTTCTTCGTGTAAATCCTAAAAAGGGCCATGTTGATGTTTCACTTAAAAGAATAAGGGAAGATCAGCGTACAAGAAAAATTCAACAATGGAAGATTGAACAGAAGGCAGAGAAACTACTGGAGTTTTCAGCAAAAAGCCTTGGAAAGGATCTCGATGCTGGTTATGAAGAAGTTGGTTACGGCATCATGGAGGAATTTGGAGACCTCTATGGAGCATTTGAAATAGCAGCCGAAGAAGGAGCAAAACCGCTCATAGAACGTGGTATGGGTGAAGAATGGGCTAATGCAATAACTGTAGTAGCTAAAAAGAATATTTCTCCACCTGAAGTAAATATAACCGGTTATGTAGATTTGAAATCTTATGCCAACAATGGAGTAGATGTTATCAAAAAGGCACTTAGCGCCATAAACGGTGAAGAGATTTCTGTTCAATGTGTGGGAGCCCCAAGATACAGATTAATGGTTAAATCATCAGACTACATCACAGCAGAGACTATTCTTAAAGAAGCAGCAGACAAAGCGATTGAAGTTGTTTTAGAGGAGGGAGGCGAAGGCACCTTCCAACGTGAACTTGAATGAAATTCAAAATGAAAAAATGTAAGTCATGTGGGGAGTACACCCTCACCGACAAATGCCCCTGCGGGGGAGAGGTTGGTGTAATCTACCCGCCCAAATACTCTCCTGAGGATAAATACGGTAAATATAGACGTATGCTTAAAAAGCAGCTCATGAAGAGCTAAAAGGAGTTGGTTGGATGAAAGAGACTTTTATTAAGATCATGGAAGAAGTGGTTCTTAACGAACCAATATTTATCGAGGCTCTTCCAGGTATTGGTCATGTTGGAAAATTAGTTGCAGACCATATGATCCACGAGTTGAATGCAGTTAAATTTGCAGAACTTTACTCTCCGGCATTTCCACCTCAAGTTTTTGTGGATGAAAATGGAATAATCGAACCCATGAAAAATGAGTTTTACTACCTTAAATCATATGGTGAAGACAAAAAGGACTATATAATTCTAGTTGGAAATACTCAGGGACTAAGTCCTGAAGGTCAATATGAGATATGTAGCGCAATCATTGAATTTGTAGGAAAACACGGTGTGAAACAGATATACACATTGGGAGGTCTTGGAACAGGCCAACCAGTAGATAAGCCAAAGGTATTCGGCGCTGCAACCAATTTAGAACTTGCAGAACTGTTAAAGAGACACGATGTCACTTTAAGAACAGCAGATGGTGGAATAATAGGAGCATCCGGTCTTATTTTAGGTCTTGGAATGTCGAATAACATGATGGGTGTATGTTTAATGGGTGAAACTCCAGGCTACTTCATAGATGCAGAGGCATCAAAGGCTGTACTTACAGTACTTCAAAAACTGATAAATGTTGAACTCGACATTGCAAAACTTGAGGAAAGGGCAGAAGAAACCAGAAAAATGATATCAAAAGCTCAACAGATGGAAAGAGAGATGAGCGAAAGAATGAACATTGTACAGGGCGAGGAAGATCTTCGATACATAGGATAACATTCAATATTTTTTTCTAATTTTTTTTATTAATTAATTTCTTATTTTTTTAGTACAAATGATATTAAACTATAAACCATATTTAATATGATAATGTTAATTGTATTAATAAAATATTAATTAAACGGGTATGAAAATGATAATAAACGCTGATCTACACATACACGGTTGTTATTCCCTAGCAACTTCTAAAAATATGACACCACCGGTAATGGCTCCTCAGGCAAAGCTTAAAGGTTTGGATCTTGTGGCCAGTGGAGACGCACTCCACCAAAAATGGCTCAAACTCTTGGAAGAAACAACTGAAGAATCATCTGACGGGATATTTTCCTTAAGGGATAGCGCAGTAGATCATGATAACACATCGGAAGATCAAGGGTCTAAATTTATTTTAACAACCGAGGTCGAGGATATAAAAAGGGTCCATCATCTCATAATATTTCCTTCAATTGAATCAGCAACTGATACAAGGAGTAAGATGAAGGGGAACATGGATGCAGACGGTCGACCCCGGGTTAGAATGAATGGATCAGAGATAATGGATATTGCCCATGAGAATGGGTGTATAATTGGGCCAGCTCACGCTTTTACACCCTGGACAAGTATTTATAAGGAATATGACAGCATTAAAGATTGTTATGGTAAGATGCCTGACTTTCTCGAACTAGGACTTTCTGCAGATTCTGATATGGCAGATACAATTGAAGAGCTCAAAGACATACCCTTTCTAACCAATTCCGATGCACACTCTCCATGGCCACACCGTTTAGGTAGAGAGTTTAACGAACTTGAAATTGGAAAGTTAACATTTGACGGCGTTAGGGATGCAATTCTAAATAAGAAGATAAAAGCCAATTATGGATTCGATCCAAGGCTTGGGAAATATCATAAAACAGCATGTCCAAAATGTTATACCCAATACTCGATTGAAGATGCAATAAAGTTGAAGATGCGGTGTCCTTGTGGAGGTAGAATAAAGAAGGGTGTGGATTATAGAATATACGAACTTTCCAAATGGGAAGAACCACACCACCCTTCACACCGACCACCATATATACACATACTTCCTCTTGCAGAGATAATAAGTATCACACACGGGAAGGGGGTTACAACTGTTTTTGTACAGAAAATATGGAAGGAAATGATTCACAAGTTCAAAGACGAAATCACAGCACTTATACAATCACCAATGGATGAGGTTTATGATGTTGATCCTAAGGTAGCTGCAGTTATAAAGGCTTTTCGAAATAAAACCCTTGAAATAAAGGCGGGGGGTGGTGGTAAGTATGGTGAAATCGTACTGCCCAAGAACAATCTGGATAATTACCTTTAACCGTAATATTTTTAATCAAAGAATGAAATTTTATTAATATAATATTGGATTTCAAATTTTGTGATTGCAAATAGGGGGTTATTTTAAAATTCAATTCCAAATAAAATAAAAATCATTAATTTATATCAGGTATCAGAGATACTTTCATATAGGGTGTGATCTAAAATGGATCTCAAGTCAAGTGTTGGTATATGTTCAAAGGTACAAGGTTCTGATGATAAACTGGTTATCATTCCTCAGGATCCTGAAAAGTTCGAAGAAAACCAAGTAGTTGTTTTATTGGCAGCAAACGATTTTAAAAGCTTCACAGATGAGATAAAGGCATTAATAAACTTTGTGCAGAGTGCACAGACAGTTTCAGAAGATGAATAATTTAAATAATTTAACTTGCAAAAACCATATTAATCTCATATATTCTTAAATAAATTTAAGTAAAAAAAGTAAAAGGAAGTAAAATCATGTCAGACGCGTTCACAATTTTCGGAGTTATTATAGGCGGATTCATTGTTGTTACTATTTTAATGCAGTTTTTATCAAGAAATCTACCTCAATAATAATAGAAATTCTAGGAATTATAATCTTATTTTTTTATTATTAATCTTTAAAAATTTGAGAATTTAGTTTTAGAAGTTTATCT
>Ga0302206_1000945_pt1 | contig 10969 bp, 8 predicted proteins | sample II_Fen_E2_1_FD_194581 | JGI IMG/M metagenome (GOLD analysis project Ga0302206, IMG submission 194581) | Peat permafrost microbial communities from Stordalen Mire near Abisko, Sweden - II_Fen_E2_1 | ecosystem: Environmental > Terrestrial > Soil > Wetlands > Permafrost | place: Sweden: Abisko...
TATGGAACAAAAGCTGAGTGCTTTAGTTATTGACGATGAAGAGAATGCAAGGATTCTACTAAATAAACTGCTTGAGGAGACACTTGTTTTCAACGACATCAGATTAGCTCACTCTGTCGATATGGCCTATTCTGAGTTGAACCGGTTTGAACCAGATATCATTTTTCTGGATATTAAGATGCCCGGAAAAGATGGATTTGCATTTATTCGTGATTTGCCTCATAGATCTAAGGAACACAAAATTGTCTTTGTAACGGCCTATGACCAGTTTGCAATCGAAGCAATCAAAAACCGGGCTTTCGATTACCTACTGAAACCAGTGAACCGCAAGGAATTAAAACAATGTCTGACACGATTCATTGAAAGTAAAGGCGAAAAAGCAAGTCCCGACAGGCCTGTAAAAATAATTGAATCACGTGAGCGGATAACAAGGATCAGAGTGAATACGCGCACAGGAACTTTATTTATTAATCCTTTCGATATATTATTCTGTAAAGCTGAGGGTAATTACACCTCTGTTTGCACAGGAAAGAAACATCATCTCTGTTCAATGAACCTGGGAAAGGTGGCAGAACTGCTTCCTATGAACGGGTTTATCAGAGTAGGACGGTCATATATTATTAATATTGAATATATTACAATGCTCGATCGCAAAGAGTGCACCATTGCACTTGTGAGAGATGGAGAATCAGTTACAGTTAAAATACCAAGGCAACATTTAAAGGATTTTGATATCATATAAACAATGAAAGGTGGCTCCATTTTAAAGAAAATCATCTACTCTTCTTTCTTTCTGGCAACAATCCCCGCCTTTATAATTATGTTTTTTCTTCAGCCATTAGGTTCAAAGTCCAGATTGCAGGTTGAACCTGTGGATAAATCCTCCTCAATAAATGTTTATGAAGATCTGAATTCAGACACCATTTCGGAGGTTATCCGATCAGGAAAAGGAACACCATATTTTAATATTCTGGTACTTGATAATGATATGCGGGTATATGATCAGTGGAACTTGCAGGACAGTATGGACATTGATATGTCTGACTTTTTCTTTGGGAATTACGATCATGACCGGTATAAAGAGATTTACGTTTTCACTTACAAGGACGATTCACTATTTCTTAATATTAATGAATTTTTTGATCCTGCAGGAACGAAATTAGATCGGGTATATATTACAAAAATCAGGGTTATAAATAAAAAGGTGACCTCAACTGTATGGCCCGCTGGGTTTTTTGATACGAATGGAGATGGGAAAGATGAACTTTTTTTCAGCATTCAGACAGGTTTTGGTGTCGAACCACGTCGGCTTTATTCTTATGATATTGTTCACAATGAATTAAAAACGAGTCAGCTTACAGGTATTATAAGTCAATTTCCAAAAATGGTAGATTCTGATGGAGATGGCAGACCCGAAATTTTTGGATTAATGGGTGCTTCGGGAAATTCCAAAACCTGGTCCCCCTTCAGCGATTGGAGCACATGGCTTATGATATTTAATGACAGTTTAAAATTAAAATTTCCGCCGGTTGAGTTTCCAGGACTTACGAACACGCTGGAAATAGAATCATACACAAAAGGCGGATTTAAAGGCTACGTAGTATCTCATATTACAGGCTCAGCAGATACAACAGTGATTAAGCCTAGAATAATGTTCTATTCACCAGACGGGAAAAAGTTAAAAGAACGCCTGTATAGTGACATAGGCTTAAATTCCCGACCACATATGGTAGTTTTAAAAACAAGGAATGCCGACAGAATTTATCTCATGGGCAAAGAAATTGTCGAACTCAATGATCAGCTGCTGGTTATAAAAAGGGTCAAATCACCGTTCAATACATTATATTTCAATTACTATCTGGTTGACATTAATTTTGATGGTGAAAATGAGTTGCTACTTTATTCTGCTAATGAAGAAAAACTTGCAATATATAATGCAGCTTTAACAAAGATAGCAGAAACCAAACTTAAAGGAAGCCTTCAGATGTTAAGGTTTTCTCATTTTTCATCAAAGGATCATGAGAATAAAACATTTCTGAATGCAGGAGGGGGATATGGTTACTTTCTGAAGTTAAAAAGCAATAATTACTATTATCTTGGTTATCTGACCTATCCCGGTGCTTATTTTTTATGTTTTTTGTTTATAATGCTTATAAAAAGGATCAATACTTTGCAGGTGGTTCAAAAAGAGAGCTTAAACCGCCGGCTTGTAACCCTTCAACTGCAGGGTATTAAGTCGCAGCTTGATCCTCATTTTACCTTCAACACACTTAATTCGATTGCCTCTTTGATCTATCTGGAAGATCGCCAGTTAGCATACGATTATATGAATAAATTCACACAGCTTCTGAGGGGGCTAATTAATGATGCAGAACGTATTTACAGAAGTCTGGGTGAAGAGCTGGAGTTTGTAACAACCTATCTTGATCTTGAGAAGCTCAGGTTTGGTGACAAATTTAATTATGAGATAATTATAGAAGAAGGAGTGGATCAGCGGGAACAGGTGCCAAAGCTTGTATTACATACATTTGCAGAAAATGCGATAAAACATGGAATCATGTCGCGTGCTGAAGGAGGAATTCTGAAAATCAGGGCTGAAAAGAAGAATGATTATCTGATTCTATTTATTGAAGATAATGGCGTAGGAAGGGAAAAAGCAGAAGGTCAGAGTACATCAACAGGCAAAGGGCTTAAGCTTACCAGGGAATTTTATGATATCCTGAACCAGTTAAACAAAAAGCCTATAAAGCACTTTATAATTGATTTGCATAACAAGAATGGTGATTCTCTCGGGACAAGGGTAGAAGTTTGGATACCAGTTGAATAGCTGGGGGCAGGGGGCATGGAGCATGTAGCTTGTAGTAAAAGGAAATCCTATTTCAACCAGGGAGGATTTTCAGGTAAGGACTTCCCGAATTCCAAAAGAAGCTTTTTTTTATAATTTCCTGCAAATGCACCTTTTATGAAATTCCCGAAACCTTCATCCTGGAAATGTTCCCATGAAGCGTCTTCTTTTCCGGGTGTAATAGGGTAGAAGAGTATTCCGTTGTTTCTTGCTGCATCGAGATCACCTTTTGCATCGCCAATCATAAGTATCTTATTATCGTGATACTTGCCTTTTGCTGCCAGAGCTATGTGCTCGGTTTTCGTACCATGTTCCTGACCTGCTATTGCACAGACATACTTCTTCAGATCATGCTCCCTCCATTCCCGGTCGAGAGCCTCCAGAGGGGTTTGTGAAACTATAACTATATCGGCGAATAGTGAGATTTTTTCAAGTGATGCCTTTGCATGTGAAAAGGGTGGAATGTTACGGAGCCAATCAGTAATATCTTTGTTGACTGCCTCTGTCCATCTTACAATTTTTTCAAGATCCGGATCATAATTAGATTCAAAATACTTACGAAGGTTTTCATTACCCAGTTTTGTTTCAATCCTGACCCAATCTTTCAGGGAGCTTAAATCAGGAAGTATGTAACCATTCTCCCTTATTTCCTTTCTTTCAGACAGCAGTTCAAAAACTTTTATTATTGATGTAAACCTGTTGCCACCCCTATAGATGGAGTACAGGTTTACAAATTCCCATGTCTCCCTGAGTAGCTTGGAAACTGCAAAAAGATCGAAATATTTTAAAGCATTTGGTATGAAAAATTCCTTCTGCTTAACCTCCATCGAATCAAAAACACAGCCGTCCGAATCGATTCCGATAAAGAAATCCTTTTTCGGTTTCAGGTTTCTTAAATTTGCCTGGTAATCCATTCTTCTGATTAAAACTTAAAGCCGAATTTTATCTCTAGTCTGTTATAATCGTTCTTGTAAGTCTCGAGCAAATGGTTATAGTTATACTGTGAATAACTTGTGCGGGCATATCTGTAAGCAAAACTGAGATATGTTTCGATATCTTCTTTTGCCCAGGATATCCCTGTTCCTATAGTAAAAGAGCCCCCTCCGGAATATGACTTCGTGTAATCATACTGAGGGTTAATATAGTCATTATTCTGAGTATCTCCTTTAAGATTAAATAGCTTTCCGCCTCTGAAAAAAATAAAAGGTGTTGTTTTCTTTTCAGTGAAGAGGTACTTATATTCAAGAAACAGAGGTGTAAAAGGCTGTCCCAGATATTCAACACCTGATCCTAAGCCAAATATATTTTTTGTATTTGAAGTAACGTTACCGATAATGTTGAAACTGAATGGAGCTTTATAATCAGAACTTTGAGCTCCGACAAGGAATCCTCCTTCCAGAGCAAATCCCAGCCCTCTTTTTTTTCGACCGTCATAAAGAGGTGTTTCATTTTCAAATTTCTCGACTTCCGTTGATGAAAAAATAAAAATACTTCCATCGGAAGTTTTAATTTTGTACTGATTGTCTGCTACCTCTATCAGCTTACCGTAAATGATGCTTCCGTTTTTCAGATAGAGAACATCTTTCTTTTTTTGCGCAGAAAGAGTAAAAAAAGTGAAAATCAGCATAATAACTAACAAAGAGAATTTTTTCATTGTATTTTAGGTTAAGCAGGTTATGAGTTTAGCATGATTTTTGTTCGATAAAATTAACTAACTCTACCTCAAATGAAAGCAAAAATCATTCCAATTTTAACACTTTTTTCTCTGATTTCATTTTTATTCTTTTCCTGTGAAGATTCAACTTACAAGGAATACAAAGGTTATGCGCCCCTATACTTATCGTATAAAGATTTACGTTCGGGTGTAGCAGAAGTCCAGAACGTTGATCTTAAAAATCCCGGAAAGATCTATTTTAAGGATAATTATATTTTTATTGTTGAGGAGTTGAAGGGAATTCATGTTTTTGACAATTCTAATCCGGCGTCACCTGTAAAGAAGACTTTTGTTAAACTGCCGGGGGTTGTCGATATTTCAATTTCGGGTTACATAATGTACGCCGACAGTTATGTTGATCTTGTTGTACTTGATGTTCAGAATATTGATAATATACATGAGGTAGGAAGGATAAATGACATTCTGCCTTATACGGTTCCTCAATCCAATACAGATTTTCCGACAGCATATGTCGACAAAGATAAAGGTGTGGTTATCAGCTGGGAATTGAAAATCATAAAAGAAAGAGTTGAAAATACTACGAATCCTTATCCGATCTACTATACCGGGGGATTTGCCACGATGGATAAAACCAACTCTTTCAGCGCCTCTGCCGGTGTAAGTGGAAGTGGAGTCGGGATTGGTGGTTCAATGGCCAGGTTTGGTATTAAAGGCAACGTTCTCTACGTGGTCGATCAGAGTACACTAAAAGTATTCGATATTACAAATAAAACAACACCGGTAAAGATCAATGACCTCTATCCTGGATGGAATGTGGAAACAATGTTCCTTAAGGGGGATGAAATGTTCCTTGGAACTACCACCGGGATGGCTATTTTCGATATAACCAATCCGACTACACCGTTTTCCAAGACTTTTTTTACACATGCGAGAAGTTGCGATCCGGTGATTGTTGATGATACTCTTGCGTATATAACACTCCGCACTGGCAATAGCTGTGGTGGAAACCAGAACCTGCTTGATATTGTCAATATTAAGGATATCACAAAGCCCAAGAGTGTGGTATCTTACTTTATGACCAATCCTCACGGTTTAGGAAAGGATGGCAATCTGCTCTTCATCTGCGATGGCCTCGCAGGATTGAAGGTTTATAATGCTGCCGACCCTCAGCTTCTATTAGGTAACCTTATATTCACTTATCCCTCTATCGTAGCTTATGATGTTATTCCGATCGGAAAAGTACTTGTCCTGATAGGGGATAATGGTCTTTTCCAGTACGACTATTCGAATGTTAAAAACATAACTCTTCTAAGTACAATTTCTGTTGTGAAATAACTTTTGAGATTCCCAATTTGGACTTATTACCTAGCTAAGCTAAAGACAAGTTGTTTTAACATCTTTATGTGTTTCTTAACCCTTCCCCTTCCCTTCCCTTAAACAATAAGGGAAGGGTGAAATACGTTAATAGATAACTTGTTACACCCCTTCCCTTAGACTTAAGGGAAGGGGATGGGGGATGGGTTCAATATTGGGAAAAACATAATTTACCATTAAAATATGACTGCCATTTTTAGTTATGATCTACTTTAGTTTCATTCTAAATAGTAAACTATGACATTTGTAAGTTTTTTTTAGAAAGTATTGTTATTAATTTAACAGCACTTTTAAATTAGAGTTTTTGATGTTTAATAAATTATTTAATTACCTAAAAATAAAATAGATATGTATCAAGTAGGAAATCTAGTTAAGGAATTGTCCGACAAACACGGTCATGCACGGGAAAGCCTTATGCCGATTCTTCAGGCGATAGTGCTAAAACACAACTATCTTACTGATGAGGCTATGGTCGAAGTTGCGAGAGAACTCGATATCTCAGCTGCTGAAGTTTACGGTACAGCTTCTTTTTATACCTTTCTCGACACACAGGTAAAAGGGAAATATGTAATAAGAGTTTGTAAAACTATTACATGCTCAATGAAAGGGAAGAGCGATATTATTCAAACTCTTGAAGAAATACTTAAGATAAAAGTGGGTGAAACAACAGTAGATAAACAGTTCAGCCTCATTGAGACTAACTGTATCGGGTGGTGTCATAAAGCTCCGGCTATTCTAATCAATGAATTACCATATACCGAGCTTACTCCTGAGAAAGTGAGTGAGATTATTAAAGATTATATGAAAAAATAAATATCCGCCAAAACCATGGAAAATAAAGGATTAAATAAAGTAGACCTTATATTCGAAAAAATAGATAATAGAGAAGTACTTGCAAAAGGCTTCAAAATGACCAGAGACGAGATCATCCAGGAGATACTCGATTCAGGGCTCAAAGGAAGAGGAGGCGCCGGTTTTCCGACAGGCATGAAATGGAAATTTACTGCTGCTGAGAAAAATCCGGAGAAATATATAGTTTGTAATGCAGATGAAGGAGAACCCGGGACATTCAAAGATCGCGAGATACTTGACAGGGTGTCTAATAAGGTTCACGGAGGAATGGCAATAGCTGGTAAAGCTATTGGCGCAAAAAAAGGTATAGTTTACCTCAGAGGTGAATACAGGTATCTCTTACCAAAACTCATGATCGAACTGGAATCATTTCACAAAATGATAAAAGAGATTGGCTATGATTTCGCAATTGAATATCGCATGGGTAGCGGCGCATACATTTGTGGTGAAGAAAGTGCTCTCTTTGAGTCAATTGAAGGTAAAAGGGGAGAACCACGAAATAAACCTCCATATCCTACAGTTTCGGGTGTTTTTGAAAAACCGACCTCAATCAACAATGTTGAAACTCTTGTGACAGCAATGATGATCATTCAGCATGGTTCCAAGAATTTCATCCAGTATGGTACTAAAGATTCGAGAGGATCCAAAGTATTCTCAATTTCAGGTGATACCCCAACGCCCGGAATTTTCGAACTTGAACTCGGGATGACAGTCCAGCAGTTTGTTAATGAATTTGGTGATGGTGATACTAAAGCTGTCCAGGTTGGTGGTGCTTCAGGTTTCTGCGTGCCAAGGAAAAAATTCGCCGAAACAATTATTGGATTTGAAGGCGTTCCTACCGGAGGATCTATGAAGCTTTTCAACAGTTCGCGATCGATGTATAATGTTCTTCACAATTACCTGGATTTCTTCACTGAGGAATCATGTGGTCAGTGTACTCCTTGCCGGGTAGGATGCCAGCAGTTACTTAAAGGTGTTGAGAAAGTCAAGAAAGGTGAAGCAAAATCAACCTATCTTAATGAACTGATGAAGCTGGCAGATACCATGAAAATCGCTGCAAAATGTGGTCTTGGACAATCAGTCGGAAATGCATTTAAATCGATAGTCGGAAATTTTAAGGAAGAGATCATCTATTAATCAACTAAAAAAACGAAGAATCATGATAAATCTACTTATAAATGACCAGAAGGTCTCGGTTCAGGAAGGTACAACGGTTCTTGCTGCTGCAAAGAAACTAAAAATAAATATTCCAACCTTATGTAATCACGATGACCTCTGCGTTGCCGGCAACTGCCGTGTGTGTATTGTTGAACAAAAAGGAGCCAGAACGCTGATAGCCTCATGTGCAACTCCTGCTGCGGAAGGAATGGAGATTCATACGAACACTCTGAAAGTAAGAAATGCCCGTAAACATATTGTTGAACTGCTACTATCAGAACACAGATCAGATTGTACAAAATGCTACAAGAATCAAAATTGTGAGCTTCAGTCGCTTGCCAATGATTTCGCATTTGGCGACCATGTATTCCTCGATCTGGTTGAGGATCATAAATACAATATCGACAGATCTTCTCCCTCATTTACAAAAGACGACAGCAAATGTATCCGATGCCAGCGCTGTGTCAGAACCTGCTCCGAGTTGCAGTCTGTATCTGCTATAGCAGTTGCAAACAAGGGTGCCCACCAGAAAATTTCATCATTCCACGACAGGCCTATGAGCCAGGTGGTTTGTACCAACTGCGGACAATGCGTTAACCGCTGCCCGACAGGAGCACTTGTTGAAAAAACTTATATTGACCAGGTTTGGGATGCCATTTATGATCCCGATAAGCATGTGGTGGTACAGACTGCTCCTGCAGTCAGGGTTGCACTTGGAGAGGATCTTGGCTATGATCCTGGTGAAAGAGTAACTGGGAAAATGGTTAATGCTCTCCGGCAACTGGGATTCAATTCAATTCTTGATACAGATTTCAGTGCCGACCTGACAATTATGGAAGAAGGTACTGAACTGCTTGTCAGGCTGAAGAAAGCACTGGTTGATGGCGATAAAAGTATTTCATTGCCAATGTTCACATCGTGTTCACCTGGCTGGATTAAATTTGTTGAGCATAAATACCCTGAATTTCTTCCTAACTTATCAACCTGTAAGTCGCCGCAGCAGATGTTTGGTGCTCTTGCAAAGACATACTATGCAAAGAAACGTAATCTCGACCCTTCAAAAATAGTTTCTGTATCAATAATGCCCTGCACTGCCAAAAAATTTGAAGCAGACAGACCTGAGATGCGCGCCAGCGGATTTAAAGATGTTGATTTTGTTCTGACAACACGCGAACTAGCTGTTATGATAAAACAGGCAGGTATTGACTTCAGAAATATTGAAGAAGCAAATTATGATTCAATAATGGGAGATTCCACCGGAGCGGCTGTTATCTTTGGTGCCACAGGAGGTGTTATGGAAGCTGCTTTGCGTACTGCTTACGAAATTGTAACAGGACGAGAAGTCCCATTTGGAAATTTGAACATCACTCCTGTAAGAGGAATGGATGGTGTAAAGGAAGCTACAATTAAAATTGAAGGTTGCGTTGAAGCCTGGAAGTTCCTGGAAGGAGCCGAGTTGAAAGTAGCAATTGCGCATGGACTTGTAAATGCCAATAAAATAATGAAGATGACAAGAGAGGGAAAAGCCGATTATCATTTTATTGAAATTATGGGTTGTCCGGGAGGCTGTATCGGAGGTGGTGGTCAACCAATCCCGACCAGTCTTGCAATCAGACAAAAACGTATGAAAGCGATTTACTCTGAGGATGAACACATGACCCTTCGTAAATCTCATCTGAATCCAGATGTTATTGCGATCTATAAGGAGTTCCTCGACCAGCCTAACAGTCATAAGTCACACGAACTTCTGCATACACACTACGTAGAACGTGAGAACTACTAGGACTAACCTGAACTGATCTGACCAAAGAGAGAGCCGGCTGATTTCAGCCGGCTTTTTCAATTCCATTCAGTTATTCCAGAGTAAAGTGAATTTAAAATTTTTCAAAAATATCGGGACTTCTCCAAGAGGAAAACTTCTAAAAAAGTTGTAATTTAGAATAAAAAATTTGGTGATAAATTTTGAGGCATTTTTTAAAGTCTCTTATGGCTTATACGTAGTTTGTTCGGGTGATAAGAACCGGGGCAATGGATTTATTTCAAATACTGTATTTCAGGTTACAGCGGAACCTGCAAAATTTGCAGTATGCTGTAACAAAAATAACTATACAGCAGAATTCATTCAGAGATACAATGCCTTTTCTGTATCTGTGCTGGAACAGAATGTATCTTCCGATTTAATAGGATCTTTTGGCTATAAGACCGGTAAAGAGTTTGATAAGATGGCAGGAAGGTCTGTCAGATATGGAGATACCGGTGTGCCAATTCTCCTTAATGAGAGCATTGCATTTTTTGAATTTAAGCTGCTTCAGACTATCGATGCCGGAACTCATTTAATTTTCATTGGCGAATTGGTAAATGCAGAAATCATTGATAATAGCAAAGAGCCACTGACTTATTTATATTACCGGCAGGTAAAAAAAGGATTTGCTCCTAAAAATGCACCAACATATATCGACAAATCTAAATTAGCGAAACCGACAAATGTTGCATTGTCCAAAAAATTTAAATGTCCCGCATGCGGTTTTGTATATGACGAAGCTGTCGAAAAGGTAAAATTTAAAGATTTACCCGATGAATGGGTCTGTCCCGTATGCGGTACTGATAAATCTGATTTTTTTGAAATTATTTAATCATTAAATTAATAGCCATGACAAAATCTTTAAAAGGTTCAAAAACAGAACAAAACCTGCTGAAAGCATTCGCTGGCGAATCTCAGGCCAGAAACAGATATGAATTCTTTGCCAGTGCTGCCAGGAAGGAAGGCTTTGAGCAAATTGCAGCCATCTTCATGGAGACTTCTCTTCAGGAAAAAGAACATGCAAAACGCTTCTTTAAATTCCTTGAAGGAGGAGTGACAGAGATAACAGCATCCTATCCTTCTGGTATAATAGGGACAACAAAAGAAAACCTTAAAGCTGCTGCCGAAGGAGAAAATGAAGAGTGGACCGATCTTTATCCTCATTTTTCTGAGATAGCTAAAGAAGAAGGTTTCCCTGAAGTTGCCTCAGCCTTTAAAATGATAGCAAAAGTTGAAACTGAACATGAACGCCGATATCTTAAAT
>Ga0302206_1000948_pt1 | contig 10953 bp, 8 predicted proteins | sample II_Fen_E2_1_FD_194581 | JGI IMG/M metagenome (GOLD analysis project Ga0302206, IMG submission 194581) | Peat permafrost microbial communities from Stordalen Mire near Abisko, Sweden - II_Fen_E2_1 | ecosystem: Environmental > Terrestrial > Soil > Wetlands > Permafrost | place: Sweden: Abisko...
CCGTCAGGGTTGATCTCAAAACCGACATATACCTTTCCGGAAATATTATTTTCTTTTGCTCCTGACGGATAAATAATTTTAGAGTTAATAAATTTATATAAAGCTATTTCTCCTCCCTCAAAAACAGGCGGTTCGTCGTATCCTTTTATTTCTTTCGGTGAAGATTCATCTGAAGCATTTTTTGAAGCTTCTGAGGAAGGCTTATCAAGTTTAAAAGTAATTGGTACCATATACCAGACATCAACAGGAGCTCCTCCCTGTTTCCCGGGTTTGAAAGAAGGCAGTGAACTCACAACTCTAATTGATTCAGCATCGAGTTCATCATTAACTCCCCTAAGTACACTGATCTTGTCAACACCACCTGTTTTTGTAACACAGAACCTGATAATAACTCTGCCCTGAATATTATTAGCCTTTGAAGTAGCCGGGTATATTGTATTCTTTACGATGTAAGCCAGAAGAGCACTGTCTCCTCCCGGGAATGCCGGCATTTCTTCAACAACAACAAAAGGCTCATCATCTTTATGGACAGGTGGTGTACGGGGTGTGAGAAAAAATTCATATAATGTTCCGGTTATGACCTTTACAGGTTTGCCATTCTCTTTCCCGGGTTGCCATGAAGGCATTAATCTTGTAACTCTGAGAGCTTCTGCATCGAGTGCAGGAGATACGCCTCTTAATATCCTTATGCCGGAAACTGAACCATCCTTTTCGATACAAAATCTTACAAATACGACACCCTCTATGCCTAAGCTCTTTAATTCAGATGAATATTTAACATTTTCAGTTTTGAATTTCTGCTGAGCATCATTTCCACCCTGAAAAACGGGCATCTCATTTGCAAATGAATATACCGTATCGGCTCCAATAATTTCAAAACGAGGTAGAGGATTATTATTTAAAGTAAAGGTAATCGGCACCATGTACCAGACAGGAACATCTTTTCCTCCCTGTCTGCCGGGCTTGAATGAAGGTAGTGTACTGACAACTCTTAATGCTTCGGCATCGAGTTCAGGATCAACTCCTTTGAGTACAGTCACCTTACTTACATTTCCCTTAGATGTTACGCAAAATCTGGTAATTACCTTTCCCTGAATATTGTTCTTTTTTGCATTTTCAGGATACCTGGTATTTTCAGCAATGTACTTCAGCAGTTCACTATCACCACCGGGGAATTCAGGCATTTCTTCAACCATTGTAAATGGTTCCTGGTCAGATTCATCTGTTACCGATACCACGGCTACTTTTGGATTCTCCTTTGATGCAGAATTGGCTTGAGGAGGAGGTGGAGGTGGAGGTGGAGGAGGAGGGGGCGGTGGCGGAGCAATTTCCGTTTTAGTTGTGGCAATTTTCTTCTTTGCCGCACATGATGAAAAAGCAAAAATAGCAAGAATGATAGCTGACAAAACTAAAAACAATTTCAGATTTGCCATTGAGCGGAGATTTCTTTTAGTTTTCATACTCTATTATTTTAATGTTGAGGAGATGGTAATTATTCTGATCAGTATTATGAAATCAAATATACAACGAAATAATTAGTTATGCAACTAAAAACTTAATTAAATACAAAAAAATGCCTGCCTCTGAACAGGCTGGCACTTTTAAAGATCTGAGATCAGGCCTTAACCTTAATAAAGGAATTTATTTTAAAGTAAATGTGATTGGCACCATATACCAGACAGGCACTGCTTTACCACCCTGCTTACCTGGGTTGAAATCAGGAAGTGTACTGACAACTCTCATAGCTTCTTTATCAAGTTCGGGAGAAACTCCTTTGAGAACACTTATTTGGCTGATACCACCTTTTTCGGTGACGCAGAATCTTATAATTACTCTTCCCTGTATATTTTGTTCTTTGGAAACCTGAGGATAGTTCGTATTTTCACCAATATATTTAAGAAGAGCCTGATCGCCACCAGGGAACGCTGGCATTTCTTCAACAACTACGAAAGGCTCTATTTCTGATTCATCCTTTGATTTCTCTTTCACAACCCTGACATTTTCATTCGACTCTGAAGTTTTAGCTGAAGGAGGAGGCGGTGGAGGAGGTGGCGGTGCTGTCAATTCAGTTTGTGTTTCAGTTGACTGATTCTGTGTAAAAACAGCTGGCACTAATTGTTTAATGGATGAATTCGGAATCTCGCGGTATGCTGAGATGGCTAAAAACACAATTGCAGTTATGGGAACAACGATAATCATCTTTAAACCCGCAAAATCAGGTGTACGTTTTTTTGTCATCATCAACATCCGTTTTTTAATAAGAGACGGGTTTGAAAAGCTGTTTGTGAGATTGAATGCCCTTGATTTAAAGACCTGGCTTAACAGAAGACTCTGATAGTTAATTATTGGCACTCCTGAGCTCAGGCATTCCTGGTCAGCCTGATATTCATGAATAGCCCTCAGCGATCTGTTGAAAAGATAAACCACCGGGTTAAACCATTGCAACGCCTTTATGACTTCAATGAAGATTATATCTATAAAATGGTTCTGCTTAAGATGGTTTTGTTCGTGCCTGATAATGTCGCAGGCGTCTTCAGGACATAACCGGGAATTTATAAAGATATATCCCATTGCTGAAAACCCGGAAGTATTAAACCCGTGAAACCTGATAATCCGGCTTCCTTCATCTCTGTGTTTTAGAATCAGGAACAATAGATTAAAAAGATCGATAAGTAATTTGAAGATGAAAATAAACGCGACAATAATATATATGGAATAAATCGTATATAAAAGACTGGCTGTGGATGTTCCTGTACTCAAAGTTTTGGTGGTGCCGGAATCGGCTGTAACAAAAACTTCTGAAAGTAATTTTCCAAAAAACTGAATATTCCAGGGTTTGATAGTCTGCAGTGTGATGAATGGTAAAACCAAAGATGAGAAAAGCGAAACCAGTATGAAGAACCTGTTACGACTATAGAATGTATCCCTGCTTAACAATATTGAATATACTAAGTAAAAGGCAATCATGTAAAGAGCAACTTTCACCATATATATAAATAGTGTATTCATTATTTTGCTTTTTGTTTTTTAACCTCGCCTTCCATTATTTTCATAATCTCTTCCATCTCTTTCACAGAAATACTCCTTTCTTTAGCAAAAAAACTTACCATTTTTTCAAATGAATTTGAAAAATAGTCATTAACAAATGTTTTTAGATGTGTTTTTGAATATTCACTCTTGGAAACGATCGGATAATACTCATGTGTTCTTCCATAGGCTTTGTGAGAAACAAAACCTTTATCCTGTAATATCCTGACAATTGTACTCACGGTATTATAGGCAGGTCTTGGCTCATCAAAGTGTTCGAGAATTTCTTTGACAAATCCCTTCTTTATCTTCCAAAGAACCTGCATGACTTCCTCTTCTGCTCTTGTTAATTCTCTCATATCCTAAGTATTAATTCTAAAATCTATCGCACAAATGATCTAACTTCGTCAGTTCTCTTTGAACTATCCCAAATATACAACGAATAGATTAGTTATGCAACTAAAAGAGTAATTATTTTAAAAGTCGACACAGGAAAATGTAATTCCTCCAGGGATGATCAACATTTATATTTATATTTCCACTAGTTATGCAACGTCTCCAGTATTGAATCCTCTATAAATACCTTTCCTGAAGATTAATAGCATTAATCTGGTTTGACAGATCATAGTATCTAGTGATCAATAATATAATACAATACCGACTTTAAATAATTTTTCTATAATCCCTCAGGTATTCCAACAATAATAGGAAAAAAAGTGTACTTTTAGTTTTTAATAAATCACATCCAGCAGAAGATACTGTAAATGAAGAAAAGTATACTAAAAATAGCCATTTTCAAGGAAAACCTGAAAATTTCATTCCGGGCAATTAAATCGAATAAGGTGAGAGCTATCCTTACAATATGTATTATAGCTATCGGGATTATGGCACTGGTTGGAATTCTTACCGCGATTGATGCAATAAAGTCATCTCTTACAAATCAGTTTACTATGATGGGAGCAAACTCCTTTACAATTACATCGCAAAATATGAATTTTGAAAGAGGAGACAGGGCCAGGGCAAAAAATTTTTCAAGAATATCTTACAGGGAGGCTGAAGAGTTTAAGAATCGTTTTGTCGAGGCAGTATGGGTAGCAGTTTCTTTCAATGCTTCAGGTCTATCAACAGTTAAATATGGTTCAGAGAAGACAAACCCTAATGTAAATCTGCTTGGTGTTGATGAGAACCATTTGTTAGTATCGGGCTATGAGATTGAGTCAGGCAGAAATTTTACCGCTGATGAGATTCAGCAAATCCGTCATACTGTGCTTATTGGTGCTGATATTGCGAAGGATCTTTTCCCTTCTGGTGTTGATCCCCTAGGTAAAGAGATTACTGTCGCAGGGCTCAAGCTTCAGGTTACAGGTGTTCTCAAAAGTAAAGGTACAAGCGCACTTAATGGCGACAGGGTTTGTTTTATGCCGATTACAACAGCCAGGCAATATTTTTCCATCCCGAATATGTCATTCAACATCACTATAATGCCTATGAAAGCTGTCAATCTTGATGTTATGACAGGTGAGGCCGAAGCAATATTCAGGACAATCCGTAATCTAAATCCGAGGGATGAATCGGATTTTAATATTTCAAAAAGTGATAACCTTGTAAATATGCTTCTCAAAAATCTCAGATTTGTTACTCTTGCCGCTACAATTATTGGTATTGTTACATTATTTGGGGCAGCAGTAGGACTGATGAATATTATGCTTGTTTCGGTTACTGAACGGACTCGCGAAATAGGTGTCAGGAAAGCAATAGGTGCAAAAACTCAGACAATCAAGTATCAGTTCCTTTTTGAATCGATAATGATAGGCCAGCTGGGTGGTATTTTTGGAATTATTCTTGGTGTACTTATAGGAAATGCTGTTTCATCAATGCTGAGGTCAAGTTTCGATATACCCTGGGTCTGGGTAATGACCGGAATAGTTGTTTGTTTTATTGTAGGTGTTGTTTCAGGCTATGCACCCGCAGTAAAAGCCGCTAATATTGATCCAATTGAGGCTTTAAGATATGAATAAACTATCAGAATATGGAAAAATTTGTAATTCAGGAAGAGTTAAAAAACTGTCCGGGCATTGCTTATTATCCCGACACTAATAAACTTGAACTGGTCGGACGATCCATCCCTGAAAATCCCGAGCTGATTTTTCGTCGCCTGGAAGAATGGCTTACCATGCATTTTGAAAAAAGCGCTGGTCTGGATGTTAATATTCAGTTAGAATATATTAACAGTGGTTCTTCAAAGTATCTTTATGAAATACTTAAAAGATTAACAGGTTACGGCCGATCAGGAAAACTTGTTAGGATGAGATGGCTTTATGAAGAAGACGATGAAGGGATGCTCGAACTGGGTGAGCATTATCGCGATACCGCGGGAATTCCGCTTGAAATTAATATGATAGTATAAAATCAGAAGGGACGTTGCACGCAACGTCCCTTTCTGTATATTTTAAGAATGTTGAATGCAACGTCCCTTCTTTTACTTCACAGAGTTCATATGAACAATCAGGTCGAGAAGTTTGCAGGAGTATCCCCACTCATTATCGTACCAGGCTATTATCTTAACAAAGTTATCGTTAAGAGAAATACCTGCTTCTGCATCAAAGATTGAAGTGCGTGAATCGCCAATAAAATCGCTGGAAACTACTGCATCTTCAGTATATCCCAGAATTCCTTTGAGCGGACCATCAGCAGCTGTCTTCATAGCTTTTTTGATAGCATCATAGCTGGCCGGTTTCTCAAGACGGCACGTGAGGTCAACAACTGAAACGTTCAGGGTAGGAACTCTGAAAGACATCCCGGTAAGTTTTCCCTTCAGTTCGGGAATAACTTTGGTTACAGCTTTAGCTGCACCAGTAGATGATGGAATAATGTTGCCGGAAGCAGCGCGGCCACCTCTCCAGTCTTTTTTCGAGGGACCGTCGACTGTTTTCTGTGTTGCAGTGGTTGAATGAACGGTTGTCATGAGACCTTCAATAATGCCGAAATTGTCATGAAGCACTTTTGTAACTGGAGCGAGACAGTTTGTTGTGCAGGAAGCATTCGATACAAACTGCATATCTGATGTGTATTTATTCTGGTTAACACCCATAACAAACATCGGGGTATCATCTTTGGAAGGAGCAGACATTACAACATGCTTTGCACCAGCGGTGATATGACCCATTGCGCTTTCTTTTGTAAGGAAGAGCCCAGTGGATTCAATTACATATTCTGCGCCAACCTCATTCCATTTCAGTGTTGAAGGATCTTTCTCAGAAGTAATACGGATGCTCTGTCCGTTTACAACAAGCTTTCCTTCTTTAACTTCAACTTTCCCATCGAATCTGCCATGAACAGTGTCGTATTTTAGCATATATGCGATATATTCCACTTCGAGGAGATCATTGATACCGACTATTTCTATATCATTCCTTTTAAGGGCAGCCCTGAAGGCCAGTCGGCCGATCCTGCCAAAACCGTTGATACCTACTTTAATTTTTGACATTTCTATATCATTAAATGGTTAATAATTATTATTAACAAAAGTAATATTTTCCCGGGAAAATCCCAAAAGGCAGACAGGATCAATTATTCTTTTTTCTCCTGAAGATATTTGAAAGCTTATTTGATTCAGGATCAAGAGGGTCGAGTATCATTCCGAACCTGTAGCTTACAAACAGAGAGAAAAACAGCGATTTATTATTTGGGCCTGCCATTATAGGTAAATCTTTAGGAAATGCATTGACCTGGCCTCCAAACTCTATAGCGTGAATTATTTTATCTTCTTTACTATATTCAAAATTGAATCCTGCTTTAGCGTATAATCCAGGCATTATTTTTGTTTCGTTAAGTCCTTTTGTAAATGAAGCTTTACCATAGATATCCTGAGCACTTGCCATTGAAGCATCGAATTTTTCCTCTTTTACCTCATATTCATTACCGGTACCTGGAATAAGATATAAGACTCTGTAATAAATGGGTTTATAGATTGCTAAAACAGGTCCTGCAGAAAAGAAATACCTCACTGCTATCCCTCCCAGATCGGTTTTCTTGAACAACTCATGCTGACGGCCAATACCTGCTCTCAGGTAAATAGTCGAGTTCAGCTTCCCATATATATACGAACCACCCTGAGTCAGGGGACTGGTTTGTCTGTATTCTTTCTGATTTTTAAGTGTTCCTCCGTCAAACTCTAACATCCACTTATTACGATAATCAATTCTTTTGGCTTCACGGTAGCTTATCCCGATACCATCACTGTTCAGAAGTATGCCAAATGATCTTTCGTTACGAAAAAATACCTTTTGTTGTTGATCTAATTCACCCTGCGAGTACAATGATATTGCACCAAACAAAAATATTACCGCTATTATAAGCAGCTTTTTCATTCTCTATGCTAACTTATAAAATTGGATGAATTTAAAAGAGCAGATCGGGTATCAGACATTTTTACCTGTCTGCTCAGTATTGGCCCTGGAATGTCCTTTGGAATAAGCAGGACAATCCTTCTTATTACATGAACTGACAACCATAGCAGTAACAAATGTAACGAGAAGTATAACTGCAATTTTTTTCATATCTATTCTATAATATTATTGTACAAAAATATACTTTTCATTCTAAAAACAATCTTTATGCCAAAAATAATATTTTCAGGAAGTTTAAGAACCAGTTTGTAACTCTTTTTGACCAATAGATCAAATTAGTAGGCCAGAAGTCGGGAGTTGGGCATCCGAAGATTAATTCAACAATATTTTTCCAATGAAAAAGTAACCTTATTTTTACCGGAGAGTCAGACAAACAATTAACTTTAACAAGTTTTAATTGAATCTTCTCAGGGAAAATGAATTTACATAACAACCGAGCTTATACTTTCAGCCGCAGAACAAAAGCTGGTTTTATCATTATTGGTGTTTTACTAGCCCTGATAGTCATGAAATCGGGTAAAGCAGTTCTGTCTTATACCTCTTCCGATAAATATTGTGTCTCATGCCATATTCATCCAATGGCTGATCAGAGCTGGAAACTGTCGACGCATTATAATAATCATACGGGAAACATTGTACATTGTGTTGATTGTCATCTTCCTCCGGAAGGGCACGGATACCTTTTTGCTAAGGCAAGACATGGGTTAAAGGATGCATACGGATTTTTTTTCAAGGATAGTGCAAAGATTAACTGGCAGGCAAAGAAACTTCTGGAAAATGCAAAGGGATTTGTTTATGAGAAATCCTGTCTGGAATGCCATCAGAACCTGTTTCCGGTAAAATTGTCGGTCGACGGAGGCAATGCTCACCTTTTTTTTACAACAAGCAAAGAGCCATTAACCTGTATAAATTGCCATTTGAATGTCGGCCATTATGACAAAAATGCGCTTCATGCCCACAATACAAATTTTGGAGTTGCAGTAACAATAAATCAGGCAAACTATACCGAGCCGGCAAAGGTTGAAAAATTTGAAGACTTCAATGAAAAGATTCCGGGGACCAGTGTATCTTTTGACATGGTAGCAATTCCGGGGGGGAAGTTCAATATGGGGAGTCCCGATAATGAACCCTTACGGAAAAAAGATGAAGGTCCGTTGAGGAAAGTAACACTTTCAAAATTCTGGATTGAAAGGAATGAAGTCACATGGGATGAATATATGGCCTTCTTCAGAGCTACTGGTTCGCAGGGAAGGACAGAAGGTCAGGTTGTTACCAGGAAGAATGTAGATGCAATAAGCGGGGCAACTCCTCCATGGGGCGCTCCTGACCAGGGTTGGGGAAAAGGTCCAAGACCTGCAATAACTATGTCGTGGCATGCAGCTTATGTTTATTGTCAGTGGCTTTCGAAAGTAACAGGCAAAAAATACAGGTTGCCTACGGAAGCTGAATGGGAATATGCCTGCAGGGCAGGAACTGAAACTCCTTATTTCTTTCCGGGTAACCCTAAAAATTTTACTTCTTCGGGTTTGTTAAAGAAGATTTTTGGTTCCGATACAGCAGTTATTGCATCCCGGGTAGTTTATAAGGTGAATAGTCTTTCGAGGACCAAAGAACCTGTTTCTGTCAAACCAAATCAATTCGGATTGAAGAACATGTCGGGCAATGTTGCAGAGTTTTGCCTCGATTTCTATTCCCCCGATACCTATAGAGCAGATACAACTGAGGCTGTAAATCCAGTAGGTCCGGACAGCGGACAGGAACATGTTATCCGTGGTGGTTCATTCAAAAGTGATGCCGGTGATGTGCGTAGTGCTTCGCGTGATTTTACCAAAACAAAAGCATGGCTTGTTACTGATCCTCAGATGCCAAAAAGCATATGGTGGTATTCCGATTGTATTGATGTGGGCTTCAGGGTTGTTTGTGAATCGGACAGTACAACTGGGCTATAAGAAAAATATTTTAACAGAAAATATATGCAGAATATTGACAGAAGGAAATTCATCGGAAGTACAGCTCTCGCAGGACTCGGAATAGCAGGTGCAGGAGCTTTGATTACGGCATGTAAAAGGAAGCCTGATGTGGAGGCATTGGGACTTCCTCCGATTCTGAAGGGAGCTCCGAAAGGCAAGAAATTAAGAGCCGGACTGGTTGGTTGCGGAGCAAGAGGTACAGGAGCTGCAATAAATTTTATTAGCGCTGGCCCTGATCTGGAGATCATTGCTCTTGCAGATGTTTTTCAGGATAAGATTGATGCATGTCGCGAAAGATTTGCATCATTCAAACTACCAATTCCGGCAGAAAATTGTTTTTCAGGATTTGACGGATATAAAAAACTAATGGCTCTTTCTGAAGTTGATGTTGTTATTCTTGCCACGCCACCCCGCTTCCGACCCGATCATTTTCTTGAGGCTGTCCAGAATAATAAACATGCATTTCTTGAAAAACCCGTAGCTGTTGATCCTGTTGGTATAAGGTCGGTAATTACCACCGCAAAAAAAGCTGCTGCAATCGGCCTGTGTGTTGTAACAGGTACTCAGCGTCGTCACCAGGAAGATTACATCGAAACATATAAACAGGTAGTGAACGGTGCAATTGGGACCATAACATCGGCCAAGGCATTCTGGAACCAGGAGCATGTTTGGTTCCGTGAAAGAGAAAAAGGTTGGAACGATATGGAATATATGATCCGTAACTGGAATAATTTTTGCTGGTTATGTGGTGATCATATCCTTGACACACATGTTCATAATATAGATGTAATCAATTGGTTCCTTGGTAAACATCCCGAAAAAGCAATAGGTTATGGAGGTCGTCACAGAAGGGTTACTGGCGATCAGTATGATTTCTTCAGTATCGATTTTGATTTTGGTAATGGAATCAGTTCACACAGTATGTGCCGTCAGATAGACAGCTGTGCAAATGCAACCGGAGAGCTTGTGATGGGGACGGAAGGTTATACAAATTGTAACAATACAATCTGGGACCTGAAAGGGAAAATTAAATGGCAATTTGAATATCCGAAAGATGAAAATGGGAATTCCATGAATGCAGTTAAAATTCCTCCTTATGTTCAGGAACATATGCATCTTGTTCATGCCATACGTACCGGAAGTTATGTGAATGAAGCAGAGCGGACAGCTATTTCGACATTAACTGCAATAATGGGAAGGACTGCAGCATACACTGGTCGTCTTATTACCTGGGATGATATCTTTAAATCGGATATGAAACTTGGCCCTGAAAAGATTGAACTTGGTCCGGTTGATATGGTATTCGAAACACCTGTGCCTGGCACACCGATAGCTATTTAATATCCAGGAAATTATAATTGGCTTAATCTTAAATAATTATTTATGGCAACTAAATCATCAAGAAGAGATTTCGTTAAACGATCAGCTGCAGTTGTAGCAGGGGCTTTTGTTCTTCCCCAAATAATTCCATCTTCAGCATTTGGTATGGGTAGAAGAATTGCTCCAAGCGATCGTATTGTGATTGGTTCAATTGGTGTAGGATCGCA
>Ga0302206_1000949_pt1 | contig 10939 bp, 9 predicted proteins | sample II_Fen_E2_1_FD_194581 | JGI IMG/M metagenome (GOLD analysis project Ga0302206, IMG submission 194581) | Peat permafrost microbial communities from Stordalen Mire near Abisko, Sweden - II_Fen_E2_1 | ecosystem: Environmental > Terrestrial > Soil > Wetlands > Permafrost | place: Sweden: Abisko...
TATAACCAGTGTTTCATCTTTCCAGGGATATTATGTAGAAGGAGGATCGCTTGAAGTAGGACGCGCAAGTACCAAAGCTGTTGTTTACAGCAGTGTAATAATATTACTCTTCAATGTAATACTGACTCAACTTCTCTTGTCATGATAAGAGTAAAAAATCTGAATAAATCTTTCAATGGGAAAATGGTTCTTGAGAATATCTCAGTAACATTTGAAACGGGTAAAACCAACCTTATCATTGGAAGAAGCGGGTCGGGCAAGACAGTTCTGCTTAAATCCATTGTAGGTCTTCATGAGATCGATAGCGGAGAAATCTGGTATGAGAACACATTATTTAATAAGCTCGATTTTGCCGGGAAAAAAGTGATCAGGAGCGAGATGGGTATGCTTTTCCAGGGCAGCGCACTCTTCGATTCACTCACAGTTGAGCAGAATGTCCGATTCCCTCTTGATATGTTTACGGAAAAAAACCAGGAGGAAAAAACTGAAAGAGTAAATTTTTGTCTTAACAGGGTAGATATTAAGAGTGCAAATCACCTGTTCCCATCAGAGTTATCGGGTGGAATGAGGAAAAGAGTTGCAATTGCAAGAGCTATAGCACTTAATCCCAAATACCTTTTTTGTGATGAACCTAATTCGGGACTCGACCCGATTACTGCTATCCTTATCGATGCCCTTATAAAAGAGCTCACGGAAGAGTATTCAATGACAACAATCGTAAATACTCACGATATGAATTCCGTTATGGAGAACGGAGAAAAAATTATTTTTATCAGCGATGGGGTAAAATGCTGGGAAGGCAACAAAAACGATATTCTCAACTCAGACTGTGGGACACTTAATGACTTTGTATTTGCAAATCCCCTTGCAAAAAAACTCCGGGTGCAGGCAAAAACTTAAGAGGGATTATTTCTTTATTTCCTCATAATCTATATAGTCCCCTATTTTTTTCGAGACTTTTTTTTGCTGTACCTTATCTTTTTTTAGAGGTCCTCCCTGTTTACCCGATGAATTCATCTTCCCAAACATTACGAAAGATCTGATTATCAGGTAACCAATAATACATATTAATAAATACCGAATCAGGATCATACTTTTATTTCTATTCCTTTTCCCATTAGTGTTATTCTATGCATACTTTATACCATCATTCAACAATAAGCATTGGTCTGTCATTCTTTTCCCTGACTTTGTTACCGAATACCAGATTCATGCCTAATCTAAAATTAAAGGTATTCCAGTTTGCAGGAAGAATAAAAGAACTTTTATCACCCTTTATTTTATTCCACATCAGAGGGATTCTGTCGGTAATCAGATAAAACTGAGCTATTCCGGTTCTGAAGGCCAACCCTGCACCAAGGTTGTCATACTGATCATTCTCTGCAGTATAGCTCACGGATGTAGAGAAACTATTACCAAAATTAACATTTGCTGAAAAAGTCAGAGCTTCCCGTATTTGTTGATTTATTATCCTGGTATATGACAACATTCCTAATGATAAATACTTTGCAACATTATAGCTCCCTCCTAAAGAAATACCGAATGGAAGATAAGTAGTAAACGATTCTTTTGTCCTGGAAACCACAAATGCGTTTTTTAGAGAATCCAGCATCTCATTTCCTACTTCATCAATAGTTTTTGTGCCATTTAGAACATCCAGCAAATTTAAGCCACTGAATTTAAATGTGTTTTTAGCTTTTAAATTGGTAACATCTTTTTTCCATCTGATAAAACCCAGATCAGTTACTGCTGCCGAAAAAGATATCCTGTCGGTAAGATCATATGTGGCTCCTATATCAAGACCAAGACCAGAATTCCCCTTACCTGAAAAGAAATCAGTTCTCCCACTCGCTGTTTTAAGCTTGTTTTTATCAAATACGATACTGCTGATATTGTTTTTTGAATCCATATTAACTGTGAGAGGACCACTCATATTAACAGCCAGATTGGCATCAAGAGTATGACTATAATCCTCATTTACAGTAATCCCTAATGATTTATTTTCAACCGAGGCTTCGGCAATTCCAAACAAAAGTTTTCCCTTAATGCCTATCCTTAATTTATCTGTAAAGTTTCTTGAGAAGCCTGCTCCAAATTCGCGGTAATAATTTATAGCGCCTCTTAAGGAGGAGAGATCTATCTTTCTTCCAACAAAACCTTCATTCCCTTTCAAAACAAGTTTTATCAGATCACCGGGTAAAACAAGATTGGCCTCAAACCTTTCATTGATATCAATAAAAACATAACTTTCTTTTCCAACTGAAAATCCAACCCCTAATAGCTGAACCATAGATTCAGACTCCAGTGAATTTTTATTCTTAATTTTAGCAAGGAACTTATCAACATTAAAATTGGGATTAAGAAATGAAATTATTGAATCTTTAGGCTGACCTTTCATTATTACATCCGAGAAGTTTATAAAATTATTGTTAAGGTTCGCATTAGTTCCGGAGATTACAGGCAATCCGATATACAATGAATTAGATGGACGTAAAGCTGGATTTAACAGATGGTTCTGCGGCAAATTCATATAATACAATATCTGGCTGTTCTGAGCTGATGTGTTCGCAACTGCAACTGCCAATATTAATATCAGAATATATTTTATTTTCCAGGACATATGAATCGCTTATAAATTCAGTTTTATATCTGGTTTTACAACCAGGACCGCTTGGAAATTGATCCGGTAATCCGAATAGATTTTAATTTCCTGGGTTACGTTTCCTGTAGCATTGAGAGTAAACCTGAAGATTATCTTATCAGCTTTATTGACATTGCTTAAAAAGTCTTTGGTGAATTCAATACTGGTGGAAGTCTCACCAACTCCATCAGCTTTACCATTACTATCGACCGGTGCAGGATTAAGAAGCCCTGTTGCATCAATGGTGCTCAATAAAGAATTAGTCGACGAATTATACAGGCTCATTTTCATTCCAACTCCAAGCGGGAAGCCATTCTTTGCAGTTATATTAATACGCAACAACTGGAAGCTTTCCGGATTCAGAGGATCATTATTGTTCTTATCTTTTATGAAATTATCGATAGTATCGATAAGTTGCAGATTATTTAGTGTAAGATCCAATGGGACATCAATTTCAAGGGAACCTGTAAGGTGATTTGAACTTAAAGCATAATTTTCTGCCTGACTGTCTTTTACAGTAGAAGTAATTACGGCAGAACCAGAATAGTTAACAGTCTCCGGAGGAAGGGAGATCACATCCGGGAGGTTGGAATTGTTTTTGTCAATCACATATGAAGCTGAAATTTCGTGCTGCCCCGGAATTGTGGGTTTTGACAGAGTAAACGAAGCTAAATTGAGAGCAACAGTCTTGCCTTTTCCTGTTCCTGTTACATTTAAACTTATTTTAAGGGGATCGGGAAAAGAGTTTGTATAATTAAACTTTATTGAGGGATTCAGGAACCTGTATTCACCTGTTATGTGATCTAAAATATTTCCGATATTAAGATCATAGGAGCTAGGGGCAATTGTTGCAGTCTTAAGAACTGTTCCTTTGGAAAAATCTGACATTTTCAAATCAACAACAGAGTCTTTTTTGAAAACGAGTATTACCAGTTTATCCTTATCGAATATCACAGTATCATTGCTTTTTACGACGTCACTAAATGATACATCACCTTTTACCGCAGATATATCCAGAGTGGGTGAAAGATGCCCTTTCTTTGAGAACATACTCATATTGTAAGTATCTTTTATGCAACTCGTTAAGCAGAGATACATGATCATTGAAATAAACAGGAATGATATCTTTATATTAATCTTTCTCATTTAATTTCTGTGTCAATTTTATAATTATAGAGGAACCTGTCAGTGCCACCTACAATAAGATGCCAACCACTCTTATCCGACAATTTGCCGATTGAGAACATAGATGCACCTCTGAGAGGGAATCCATTCATTGTTTTACCATCTTTTCCAATCAGATATATCAGATTCTTTTTCACATCAAACACTCCGATTTTTCTATCGGCTGCTGAAAAGATAAAAGTAATTGGTCCGCCAAGTTCATCTGAGCCAAATTCCCTTGAAAAAATCCCTGCCCGGTTATGGTTATAAAGGTACAATATACCTTTATCAAGAAAAATATATTCGCCAAAACCATCTCCGTCCACATCAAAAAAGTCGAAAGAATGTTCGCCTGAAAATTTCTTAATACTGAATTTTTTTACGGTGCCATCGAAATAAATATGTTGAATTGTCCCATCTGGTGAGGAACATACGACTGATGGTTCTGACGTCATGTTAAGGCGCATGGGGGAACCGACAGCTTTAATAACCGGCTCATCCAGGTTTATTCTTTTATTGCCGGTCCGGTCAAGAAAATAAATTGCAGCTTCATCGGCGGCAACAATGTAATCTTTGCCTGAAACTTTAAAATAATTTATCTCTGCTGTTACATTACCGGTTGTCCGGAATGGTTTCCATCCTTTTACAACACTTCCTGTTTTATCGTATGAATATATCATTTTGTCCTCACCTGCAATGAATATCCTGTAATTCAGGTTATTATCATAGTCGAACATAGCCATCGAGTTTGTTGCAGGCGACCGTAGTTTAACGGGATATCTTTCAACGTAGTTCCCATTCCGATCCAGAAGATGGATATAATTCCTGCCGGAAAACAGTAATTGGTACTTCCCGTTCCTGAAATAGTCGATCATATAAACTGTTCCCACAATTCTCTCGTTTAGTGGTACTTTCCACAAGACACGACCTGCTGCATTTATCAGATATGTATTGTTTTTCATATCCTGAATAAAAATCTCTTTGGCACCAGTAGTGTGATTTGTAAAGAAGAATGGTTTTATACTTGCCACAGTATCAAGCAACGTCTCCCATTCTGTGTTAGATTCTTCCCTGGCTACCTCCTTAAACTTGACTGAGAGACTGTTATAAATCATCCCATTACTTGAGGCAAACTGGTAACCGGCAGCCTGAATCTTGTTCAGTGAGCTTTTATTTGATTTGAGAGCATTTATAATATCTTCATTCAGGAAGCCTGAAAGGTAATCGATAATGTGTGAGGGAATACAAAAAAAGTAATACCCGGCGCGACTTGGCAGGGTATTTTCGAAATCACGATAGGTAAGGTCGTTTGCAAGAGTTTTATTCAGGAGATTGTCGTATAACAATCTTGAAACAGTACTATAAGAGTTTCCTGCAATCATAAATTTATCATAAAATGCAAAATAGGTCTCGTTAAAATCCGTGGCAAAACCTGGTAGCAGAACTCTGATCAGTCCTTTGAAAGAGGTCCTGTAAACCGGGATTTTAACCTGATCATCTGGTTCAAAATAAAGGATCTCATTTTTAGAGCCTGGTTCTTCAAGAAAAAGCTGTTCAACCTGAACCCGGTTAATTAATTCATAAATAATTAATGTATTATCTGCTACGGGTCGTCCTTTAATATCAATGATTGCCCTGGTTATCTCCTCACCTGTATATGGTTTAATCTTCCCTGCCAGATCTTTAGCTTCCTGAGATACAGAAGTGTCAGACACATTGTGAAGAGTTAAAGAAGGGAGAACCAGTGTTTCAAACAGCGCTGTTGCAGACGGCAGAATCTTATAAGTGTGAAAATCCTTTGAAGGAAGCATTTTGTACTTGTAAAGCAACTCAGATGAATCGGGACACTCTGTATAACCGCTCAGAACAAGGCCATCCTCACTTATATAAATATCACCTCCGGCAGTTCCGGCAATTCTGGTAATCTTATTAGAAAATTCTTTTCTCCCTGAAATCATAAGAGGCTTTAGCAGCGCGGGAAGATTAGAAAAAACAACAAATATTTTATCCACATTTTTACCTGATGCGAGAAGCACTCTTGTGAAACCCGGTATGTTTCTTATATCATTCCCCTTCCCTGCCTGAATACCGGCTTTTTTAACCAGGCCTTTTGAACTGGTGCATACCATTAAACCTGAAATAAGCGAAATATAAGCCGTATCTTTCCGACCGTCTGTAATAAATGGAATTTCAATTATGGAATTCCCGTTTAGTTTTATTTCAGATGTCTCTTTCATACCTGCTGAACCCAACATCTCTCTGATATGACGGGTCTTTATATCACCAGGTACCGGCATAGAAAGCATAGGCACGATTTTTCCGTTATTACCGGGGTGAAATGATATGGTTGCCTTACTCTCATTAAATAACTTTTTAAAATTTTGCTTATTCAGAAGATCAGCTAAATATTTCAGTTCCTGATTGAATTTCCCCAATTCCCTTACCTTCGCCAGTTCTCCAAACAATCCCCTGCCGGTTGTCAGGGAATTCAGGAAACTTTTAAGATCAACAGTTTCTATAATAATACATGCATCGGGAGAAATTACTTTATAGGGATCTGTATATAAACTCTTCCTGCCCTGCTGGAGAAAATATCCCATTATAGCGAGACCTGAAATCAGAAGCACTACCAAAATAATTGCGATCTTTTTTCCCACGTCAGATTATTAATAGTACTTCCAAAATTAACAAATAAATGTTACCCAGAAGTTCAAATGATTAATGAAGGATGAATAAATATATGCTTTATAACAACCTATAATCCAGATGAGTTGGAACTTTTTTTATTAGTTTTACAGATTCACCTGCTGGCTTTACTGCCAGGATACCTTAATTTTCAATTAAAATGAAAAAAAATCCAAAGATAATCCTCGCATCCGCGCTTGTCGTTTTTCTTACAATTTTAGCATTCAGGAATGAACAACGTGAAGAGCAGAAGAAAATAATATATAACACTTCAGGACCCGAATCAGGGTCACTTGTTATTGTAGGAGGTGGAATAAAAGACACTTCTGTCATAAACACGTTCATAAAGCTGGCCGGAGGGGTTGATGCACCTATGGTAATAATACCCACCGCCAGCGGAGAAAAAGAATTCAACAATAGAGAGGTTTCTAAAATTCTGACTTCTGCAGGCGCCAGGAAAGTCAGCGTTCTTCACACCTACGATAAAAATATCGCCAATACAGAAGCATTTGTCAAGCCTCTTAAAAATGCCCGCGGAGTATGGTTTGACGGAGGTCGTCAGTGGAGACTTGTTGATGCATATGCAAATACCCTCACTGAAAAAGAGATCAGAAATGTACTTACCCGGGGCGGGGTCATAGGAGGAAGTTCTGCAGGCGCAACAATACAGGGAAGCTTCCTGGTGAGAGGAGATACCAAATCGAATATGATTATGATGGGAGATCATATACAGGGATTTTCGTATCTCAAAAATTCTGCAATAGATCAGCACATTCTTGTGAGAAACCGGCAGAATGATCTTCCCCAGGTTATATCGAGATACCCGAATCTGCTTGGTATTGGTCTCGATGAAAATACTGCTATCGTCGTAAAAGGGGATGAATTTGAAGTTATAGGACAGAGCTATGTTGCGCTCTATGATTATAACTTATGGTCTGAAAATCCTGCAGCTACCAGGAAACTGCAGAACGGGGCAAAGTTTTTTCTTCTGAGGAAAGGCGACAGGTATAATATAAAAAAGAGAGAAGTAACCAGATGGTCAGGCGATTCTGCAAGGAATATATTTTCCGATTCAACATCTGTAAGTAAAGATATCCGGAAATGAGTTTGGCACGTAATTTGAATTATAGTATTACACAGACAATCTCAATCATATCCCTGATCATTCAGGGCAGCCAGGTCAAAACCCTGGCTTTTGATTTTATACTAGAACGGACGGTATCCGATGATCTCCCTTACCTCATGTACAGTTTTTGAGGCGCTTGCCCTTGCTTTTTCCGCACCTTCTGATACAACCTTTGAAAGATACTTGTTATCTGATAATATATCATTGATCCTCAGCCGTATCGGTTCTGTAAACTTGATTATATCCTCGGCAAGCTGTTTTTTCAAATCACCATAACGGATCTCGCATGAGGCATATTTATCTTTAAAATAGGAAAGTGTTTCCGGTTCTGAAACAACATTCATAATTGTAAAAAGATTGCTAACGGCCTCTGAAGGTTCCTGTCCTTGTGTTGTTGGACCGGTATCAGTTACAGCTCTCATTACTTTTTTCCTTATATCTTCCGGCTTATCAAAAAGAAATACTCCGTTACCTTCACTTTTACCCATCTTTCCTGTACCATCCAGACCAGGAATTTTAATGAGCTGCTCACCAAAATTATATGCATCAGGCTCAGGAAAATAATTTACCTCATATATCATATTAAATCTCCTGGCAAACTTTCTTGTCATCTCAACATGTTGCTCCTGATCTTTACCTACAGGCACTTTATTGGCTTTATGAATTATTATATCTGCAGCCATCAAAACCGGGTATGTTAACAATCCTGCATTAACATTATCTGGTTGTTTTCTAATAATATCTTTGAAGGAGGCCGTTCTTTCAAGTTCACCCACGTAGGCATTCATATTAAGCAAAAGATACAATTCTGAAACTTCAGGAACATCGCTCTGTATGAATACAGTAGATGCTTCAGGATCAATACCGCATGCGAGATATTCTGCCAGCACCTGTTTTATATTACCGTGGAGATCGTCGGGTTTAGGATGGGTTGTAAGCGCGTGATAATCTGCAATAAAGAAAAAGCAGTTATTCTCCTTCTGCATTTTGAGAAAATTTTTTATAGCACCAAAATAATTTCCAAGATGCAGATTCCCGGTCGATCTGATACCACTAACAACTGTGTCCATTATATATCCTTATAAAAAATTCTGTGCAAATCTAATAAAAAGGCACAAAGGCACAAAGGCTCAATGGCACAAAGGTATAAAAGATGGAGCTGACGATTTCAACTTTCAGACTAAGAGACTTAGTGACGAAGGAACGCAGGGACATCGAGACTTAATTATTAAGATCAGATAAACACCGTAACGCCATTGTACCGTTGCGCCGTTGAGCCTTTTTTACTACCTTTGCCCGATCGAAATAAAACTGGCCATGGAATCAACAAGACAGAAAAAAGTATCGCGTTTAATACAGAAAGAACTGGCCGACATCTTTCTTAAAAGGGGGAATGAATTTGCCCATGGTAAATTAGTTTCAATAACAAGGGTAAGGGTAAGCCCCGATCTTTCCTTTGCTAAAGTCTACATAAGTATCTTCCCGGCAACTAACCAGGACGATGTCCTTCAGTCAATTCAGGAGCACAGCTCAAAGATCAGATTTGACCTTGGACAAAAAGTAAGGACTCAACTCCGGATAGTCCCCGATATTGCCTTTCATATTGACGATAGCCTCGACTATATTGATAAGATAGACAAGTTGCTGAAATCCTGATATATATATGCAGTACGAACCAATAAAAAGATCACTTGGAAAGTTCTTCGCAGGATCTCTTTTTCTAAGAAAAACTCTTTACTCTCTGCTTGATCTGTTACTTCTTCGTACCTGGCATGTTAAAAAAGCATTGCGCAAGATTGCCAGGCAATATCCGGATGAAGCATCTGTTCTTGATGCCGGTTCCGGATTCGGACAATACACATGGCGTATGAGCAAAATGAACAACAGGTGGAAAATCAAAGCCATTGATATCAACAAAGAACAGATAGATGACTGTAACACTTTTTTCAGCAAAACAGGTTTATCGGACAGGGTTCTCTTTTATACGTGCGATCTCACAACTCTTAATGATCCTGATTGTTATGACATAATTTTGTCAGTTGATGTTATGGAACATATTGAAAATGATTCTCTGGTTTTTCATAATTTCTACAGATCTCTCAGAAGCAATGGGGTCCTCCTGATATCCACCCCTTCTGACAAGGGTGGCTCCGATGTGCATAACGAAGAGGAAGAATCATTCATTGATGAACATGTTAGAGACGGATATAGTATAAAAGACATAACAGAAAAACTTTCACTCGCCGGCTTCACGAATATTGGGGCAGGGTATACTTACGGAAGACCCGGAAATATATCCTGGCGATTGTCAATGAAATACCCTGTTAAGATGCTCAATATCTCTTATTTCTTTTTCCTGCTTCTGCCTTTTTATTACCTGGTATTTTTCCCTGTTTCAATAATTCTTAACATTTTTGATCTCATTCTAACTCATAAAACCGGAACCGGATTGCTGGTTACCGCCAGAAAGCAAGACAAGTGAAGCTCTCATTATACATAGCAAAAAGGTACCTGTTCGCAAAGAAATCGCGGAATGCCATAAATATAATTTCTGCAGTTTCAGTTGCCGGTGTAGCTGTTGGCACAATGGCCCTTATAATTATTCTGTCGGTTTTTAACGGACTGGAAACAATGGTCAGCGCCATCTTCAATACTTTTGATCCCGATATTAAAATAACTGCTTCAGAAGGTAAAACATTTATTGCTGATACTGCCCGTCTGAAACTTCTTGCAAATGTTGATGGATTATCGTGCTATTCTCTTACAATTGAAGACAATGCCCTGCTGAAATATGGTTCGCGTCAGTATATTGCAACAATTAAGGGTATAGACGACAATTATGCCATGGTTTCAAATATTGACAGCTCTATGTGGGAGGGTGTATTTATGCTGAGAAACGATAAAGGCCGTCCATATGCTATCCCCGGACTCGGAGTAGCAACTTATCTGGGGATAAGGGTTAATTTCATAACCCCTTTGGAAATATTATTTCCTAAAAAATCAGGAGGTACCAATATCACCGCCGAAAACTCATTGAATCAAAAGTTTATTTTTCCCTCTGGTATTTTTCAGGTTGAAAAAGAATATGATTCCAAATATGTCTATATCCCTATTGATTTGGCGCGTGAACTGACTGAAAATGAAAAAGGAGTCTCCACAATTGAGATCAGATTCAAGCAAAATGCCGATCCGCGCGATGTGCAAAAAGAAATTATAAAAATCTTTGGAAAAGGTTTTAAAGTTCAAAACCGGTATGAACAACAGGCCATATTTTATAAGGTAATGCGATCTGAAAGACTCGCTATTTTCTTCATTCTTACACT
>Ga0302206_1000952_pt1 | contig 10922 bp, 6 predicted proteins | sample II_Fen_E2_1_FD_194581 | JGI IMG/M metagenome (GOLD analysis project Ga0302206, IMG submission 194581) | Peat permafrost microbial communities from Stordalen Mire near Abisko, Sweden - II_Fen_E2_1 | ecosystem: Environmental > Terrestrial > Soil > Wetlands > Permafrost | place: Sweden: Abisko...
TCTTAAGAAACATGGTGCAAACGATAAAAATATCGTTGTAAAACATGTACCTGGCAGTTTTGAACTGACTCTTGGTGCCCAATTCCTGGCTGAATATGATGATCTGGATGCGATAATTTGTCTTGGATGTGTTATCCAGGGAGAAACACCTCATTTTACTTATATCTGCCAGGGAGTTACCCAAGGAATTACACAACTCAATCTGGAATATAATATCCCTTTTATTTTTGGATTACTTACAACGCTTGATCAACAGCAGGCTTTAGACAGAGCCGGTGGAAAACTTGGAAATAAAGGTGATGAAGCAGCTGTAACAGCTATCAAAATGGCAGCTCTGCAACGCGAAACCGAAAAATAGGCTTATCTCATACATAAAGTTCTGTAAGGACACCAGGAACATTTCCCCCTTGAATCAGTGGTCTTTACAAACGGTTCGGATTCATTAAATATAATACTGATTAAATTTTTCAGTCCGGTAATAAACTCATCCCTGATTTCTAAATAGTTTTCGATTGCATTGTCGCTTTTTTTTCCTGTTTTCAATCTGAGTTTATCAGTTATAGATGAGCCATTTAATTTCTTTATTTTATAAACTGATGGTCTGACAGTGCTGTCAGGCTTACATGAAAGATATGCTTCGCAATAGAGTAAGGTCTGAAGCCAACCATCATAATCTTTCTTCCTGTCGTCCATGAACAGATCATCGACTGAATTAATAGAGTCAGAAACAGTTCCTGTCTTGTAATCTACAATTCTGGTCACACCATTAATCGAATCAACCCTGTCAATATTGCCGCCTGTATTAATTTCCATTAATGATCCTGATGACAATACAGGGAGTACAAAACTATAGGAATCCTCAAGATTCAAAACACTAAATGGAGCTAATGATTTATCCGTATTAATGATTCTGATAAGATAAGCTGTGAGTACATCTCTGACTATAAGCTCGTTCCCACTTATTGTATCATTTCTTCCTGCTTTATATTTCTGATTTACAGCATCATTAACAATACCTGAAAGAAATTGTCTGTTCCTTAGAATATCTTTCATGATTTCCTCAGTCATAACCCTGCCAATATAAGGCTGATAAAGGTTTTTCATAATTTCATGCAGTATATTACCAAGCATTGCGGGATCAATATCAGTGGAAATATTCTCAGGTTCCTTAAGACGGTTTATATACCTAAAGAAAAACTTCATCCTGCAGCTTAACCAGGTATTAATTGCCGATGGAGAGAGTATCCTGTTATTATTCTTTTGGAGAAACAGAGAAGCTAATTGTTTAGAATGTTCTTCAGTCCGATCGATTCGTTCACCAGGTGCCAGGTGAGTTTTAATTTCAAAGTTCAGATCAATAAAATCGGGCTTTAATACTTTATCATACCTCATCTGAAGAAGGAACCTGCTCATCTCCCCACTCTTCAGACCCTCTGAATTCGAATTGTAAACAAAAGTGACGTTTTCAGCTCTCTGCAGAAGCCTGTAAAAGTGGTACGCATAAATGGACTCCTGATGATTAACTGAAGGAATTCCGAAAGCTTCACGCAGACTAAAAGGGATAAAAGAAGAACCTGCTGAAACAGCTGGTATAATACCTTCATTTACAGATAAAATAATCAGATTTCGAAAATCAAGTGCACGGGTTTCAAGAATTCCCATGATTTGAATACCTGTTAAGGGTTCACCTGAAAAAGGCACCGACTGCATCCGCAGCATCCGGTCAAGTAGTCTGATATAAGTGTCAGTGGAAAAAGTAACTTCGGGACTGTTAACAATTGTTTCTAACCTGTTTATCGACAAAACAACTCTGTAAATGAATTCATTCCTGATATTGTTCTGAACTGGATTTTCAATTGGTACTTTCTCAATATTTTCATCATCTGAGGCAATTAACGATAGTATATCCTTAAAATAGCCGGAAAGGTCTGCGGGTGATAAAAGCTTTTTAAATATCAAAGAAAGTGATTCTGATTTCGCAAAAAGTTTTACAGGTACACGTACAAGATTTGTTTTAGTTATTTCTTTTACTAATTCCTTTTCTGACTTACTCAATAAATCAGACAGTAGCGGATGTTTGAGAACGCTGATAACATCCTTATAACCGAATCTGATTTCCCCGTCTGTACACCCTGAGTTTTTCTGCAGATCCATAAGATGTTTCAGAAAGGCGTAAACCAGTGTCTGCTTTAATGGATGTCCCATTGTTATATTAATATCACCCATATTTTCAGGAAGACTGGTCAAAACGGGCATGAGAAGGTTTTCATCTGCAAGAATTACAGCTGTATGATGCGCATTATCTCTGGTGATATTTGGAATTTCTTTCAATAAGCTCGAAACAAGTTTGACCTGGGCTACATCAGAGGAAGTATCAATTACCCTGCGACGAACATCGGGTGATTCCTTTGATAACATTGTATCGAAACTCCAACCTGATGGCATATCATTCCCGAATATTTTAAGATTATCCTTTAAGAAAAAACCAGCAGAATTCAACCTGCCTTCATTTATATAAGAATTATCAAAGTCCCAGTAAAATCTTGCTTTCCCCTCCTTTTTGTACCATGCCATCAACGATTTCTCACATTCATTCAGTGCATTGAACCCAATAAAATGAATCATATTCCAACGGTCATCTTTGGAACAATAGATTTGTGTATTTTCAGCAAGTTCTCTGAAAATCATGCCCTCAAAAGCCAGGTTTTGTTCTTTTAGCTTTTTCCTGAATTCAGAATAAAGGTCTGCCAGTATCGACCATATTCCTATGAACCCCGATTTTACCTTTGTTGGTTTATCGAGGTCGAAATTAGTCCAGAATTTTCTGATTATTTCAATCTGGGATTCCGTAAGACTGCCAAACTGCTGATCAATATTTTTAATATCGAGTACATTACGGAATAACAATGAAGCATCAACAAGATATTTGTCGACATCATCAAAATCGTTTAACAGCATATCCCCCCAGTAATAAAACTCGTCAAAGGTTTCATGCTGTTTTTTCAGATTGATGTAAACTTTATATAGCTCAAATAGAAGTATCTCATTACCAGCTAGCTGGAGTGAAGAATATGATCTGAATAATTCATTTATAGTTAATGTTGAAGGAGCCCATACCGGTTTCTTAATCCTGGCAGCCAGATACTTCATAAAGTATAGTCCGGCTCTTCTATTTGGAAATACCAGACAATGTCGGTTTAGACTGTTTCCAAATTCCATATAAAGTGAATCTGCAATATGTTCAAGGAAGTAAACCATATGTTAGTAGTTGGTTGTTTTTCGTTTCGTGCTTCTCTTTTACTGTTTACTGTTTACTGTTTACTGTTTACTTTTCTCCTGGTATAGTCTTCCCTGCCAGGTATCAAGTTCTTCAAGTCGTTTTTCGATGAGACTTACTATCTGATCTGTTCTCTTTTTCCCCCAACCTGCTCCTGTCAGAAATCGTGGCGGAGCTTCACCTGTAAAACGTTCAACTACAATTTTCGGATTAAGTCTTTCAAGGAATGAGATGAAAAAATCGAGGTACTCCTCCCATCCGAACAAGTCAAAATCACCGGGATTTTGTTTGAATTCATTTTCCATTATAGTACCCTTAATAATCTGGAGTTGATGAAATTTCACAGTTTTAATCGGCAACTCTGAAATAATATCAACCTCCTGCAACATCTCTTCCCGTGTTTCTCCGGGAAGACCGAAGATAAAATGAGCACCTGAGTTTATTCCCTGGGCAGCTGTTTTTTCCAGAGCAACAACTGCATCTTCAAATGAATGTCCGCGGTTAATCCGTCTGAGAGTTTTATTATAGCACGATTCAATCCCGTATTCAATTGCAATATAACATCTTGAAGAAAGCTCTTTCAGGTATTCAAGTTTCTCATCATCAATACAATCTGGCCGGGTTCCGATAATAAGTCCAATTATACCAGGGTAACTTAAAGCTTCTTCATAAAGCAGCTTTAATGTTTCTATGGGAGCATAAGTATTGGAATATGCCTGGAAATACGCCAGATACGAAACAGCTTCATTATATCTCCACCTGTGAAATTCTATTCCCTCTTCCATCTGAACAGAGAGGGGCTTCACCGACTCGCAGTAAGAAGGATTAAATGCATCATTATTACAATAAGTACAGCCTCCGACCCCCTTCGATCCGTCACGGTTCGGACATGTAAAACCTGCATCAATAGAAACCTTCTGCACACGGGCACCATAAATCGTCCGGAAATAATTGGAATAGGCATTAAACCTTCTTCCATGACCCCAGGGATAAATCTTTATTTCATTATTCAGTTGCATCTATGCAGATACAATTAAATTCTTATCAACATACCAGATAAAGGCTTCAATTTCTTTATACCCCATTTCAATTAATAGATTACGATACTGATCAACCTGTTCAGCATAATGAGACCTCTCCTCTCCGAATTTAAAATCAATAATTGTCGTTTTTCCGTCTCTAAAGACAACTCTGTCAGGACGACGTGTGGTACCAGAAGGAAGTAGTATCCCAGCTTCCGTCAATACTTTGTTTTCAGGTAAGAACCAGTCAGCAACACGGGGTATACTTATTGTTTCGATGACTTTTTTTTCAATTTCCACAGATTCATTCTCAGCAAGTTTACCTTCGAGAACGAGTTTTCTGACAGCAGCAGAAATATCTGCTGGGGTATTTATTCCTTCAAAAACCTCATGCATAAGCTTTCCGTAATTAATTTTTTTTCTCAAAGCCTGGCTCTCGGAAGAAAAATAATTTTCTCCATGAAGTTTAAGCTTAAGAGATTCCATTGTCTTACTTACATTATAAGTTGAAGAGACAAGTTCCTTTTTAGGAAGTACAACAGATTTATTTTCAGGAATTTCTCCATACTCAAATACCTTTGTTGCATCACTATAATGTCTGTTGAGTACAAATTTTTCGTCGTCAAAAATTTCTGGTGAAAGGCTGATTGCGCTTTTCAGTACTCCTGCAATTGTATTTTCCGATCTGGGATTATCAACAGAAAAAGCGTACAAAACATACCTGGCTCTGGTAAGCGCAACATATAAAAGATTAATGTTATCAAGGTAAACGGAGTACTTTTCTTCTTTGTAATAATCGGCAAATATTGTGTTTGTCAGATCTTTACTATATTTTACAGGAAGAATGCCCAGCTCATTAAACGGAGGAGTTTCAGGTTTCACCCAAAGTATGGGCTGCTTAGATGCTATGTGATCGAGATTCCATGATAGAAAGGGTAATATTACAGCTTTGAATTCAAGACCTTTGGACTTATGAATTGTAAGGATTCTTATAGCCTCCTGATTTCCTGGAAGAACTACGGATTTCTTTTTTCCGCACTCCTCCCACCAATCCAGAAATGACTGAATATCTGCATTTTTATTGCCCGTGAAACTGACAATATAATCCTGGAAAGTGTTCAGGAATGGTACATTCCAGGAGTAGTCTCCGAGATGAAAAAATTTTATTATACTTTCTGTTGCTTCAAACAGTGGCATTTGCCTGATCTCATCAAGAAAATCTTCATATCCATCAGGTAAATAAGTTCCTGAAATTTCCACCAGCTTATCACTCCTGAGTGATGCCTTTTCAGCTTCGTTATTTCCAACAGACATGAGGAAAAAACGCAACATAACAGCCCTGCTTATGTAATCATGAGGATTATTTACTACTGAAATAACACTGACAATAAAAATTATAACGGGTGAATTAGAGAGTAATAATGAATCGTTTGAGACAGCATTAAAATTATATTTCCTTTTACTTTCTACAGAGCAATTATTATTATAATCGATTAAAGTATTCAGAACCCTTGCTCCCTCCTTTCCGTCCCGCACAATGATGCCAATATCAGATGCCTTATAACCCTTATCCTGCAAAGATTCTATTATTGATGGAAGTCGTTCCAATACAACATTCTCTGATTTATTCTCAGTATCATTAGTAATGAACTCGAGCCGGATATATCCGCCACCATTTTTCAACGGATCGTGCTGAACTGCCTCAGCATAAAGTTTTTTAAAACTAACCGGCAGCGATTCACCTGCCAGTGATTTATCAACCTGATCAGGAATTATTGTGAATAATGTATTATTGAAACTGATTATATTTGACCGGCTTCTCCAGTTTGTGGTAAGTGGTTCACTCAAAATCCTTTTATTGTCTATTGCTTCAGGCAGAACCTGTCCAAGTATACGCCAGTCACTGTTTCTCCAACGGTAAATAGATTGTTTTACATCTCCGACGACGAGATTATCATGGCCTTCTGCCATACTGTTATCAATCAATGGCTTAAAATTATTCCATTGTATTATTGAGGTATCCTGAAACTCATCAATCATGAAGTTTTCATACCTGTTTCCTACCTTTTCGTAAATGAATGGAGACTGATCTTCCTGTGTAATAAGGTTTAGAAGCTCACCCGCATCTGAAAGAAGAAAACTATTTTCTGAAGTAGTTATCTGATGAACATTTTTTAGTACATCTGAAAGTATTCCAAGGGCATATATATTCTTCAAAACACTTTCCACACTCCTGTAACCTACTATATTCTCATCATAATAATGAAGCACATCAAGAAGAGTTTTATCAAGTCCTGCACCAATAGCAGACTGAAGTTGAGGAGACATGGAACCAGTTGACCATCTGGGAGGATCATGATCTATTTCGCGAACATAGCTGTTTGGGTCCTTTATATTACCAGATAAGAGTGACCTTATTAAACCTGGTACCCCCTGACCTTTCCTGTAGAACATATCTTCAGAAAGATCGAACCTTGAATAGATTTCACTGGCTTTTTTACCAAAGTCAAGTAATTTTTTTTCAAATAATCGTGATAAGGTTTTTATTTTGTCTATATAGTCAAGAAGGAATTTTTTATCGGCAAGTTTTGATTGTTCTTCAATGGATAGTATCTTGAATTTTTCTTTAAACAACTCCTCTGCAAGTCGAAGTATACCTTCTTTAAGATTCCAGCTCTTCTCATCATCAATATTAGCCATAGCGTAAGTTATCAGCCAGTCTTTAAGCTGATTGTCAGAAGCAGCTGAAGCAATGACCTCATCAACTGCAACAGAAAGAATCGTGCTATGATCGAGTTCGATACTGAAACCTGAATGAAGGCCAATATCCCTCGCAAATGCACGTAGAACTTTTTGAAAAAAGCTGTCAATAGTAGTAACTGAAAACCTTGAATAATCATGCAGAATTGAATTTAATATTTCTGATGACTCCTTTCTTATCCACTCTTCCGGCTTTGCTGTGGATTTTATCAGATCCGCAAGGTAATCGGATTTCTCTCCTGCAGCGAGCTTATGCAAATGGTCAAGGATCCGGGATTTCATTTCAGCAGTAGCTTTATTTGTAAAAGTCACTGCCAGTATCTTCCTGTAATTATATCTCGATTTGAAAAGGTCAGCAAGATATATAGCTGTCAGCTTGTAAGTTTTTCCCGACCCTGCAGACGCACTGTATATGGTAAGTGTTCCTTGTTCCATGGTGGCCTAAAGTTACCGCTTTTTATATAACTTTGCGGCGTGAAGAAAAAAGTAGTTATTGGATTATCCGGAGGAGTAGACTCCAGTGTTGCAGCATGGGTCCTGAAGGAACAAGGCTATGATGTTATAGGTCTGTTTATGAAAAACTGGCACGACACAACTGGTCTTCTTCAGAGCGACTGTCATTGGGAAGATGATCTGATGTTTGCTGAAATGGTAGCTAAAAAGCTTGGTATTCCTTTTTACGAGGTAGATCTGAGCAATGAGTACCGCCAGAGGGTAGTTGATTATATGTTTGCTGAATATGAAAAGGGTCGTACTCCCAATCCTGATGTACTATGTAACAGGGAGATAAAGTTTGATTCATTTGCGTTGGAGGCCCGGAAATTAGGTGGAGACTTTGTTGCTACAGGGCACTATTGCAGAAAAGAAGAAATACTCTCAGGCAATAAAAAAATTTACCGGTTACTTGCCGGGAAAGATAATAATAAAGATCAGAGTTACTTTCTCTGTCAGGTTAACCAGGAACAGCTGGCAACAGCGCTTTTCCCTGTTGGAAACCTGTTAAAACCTGAAGTCAGGGAAATTGCTGATAAACTCGGACTGGCAACTGCGCAACGGAAAGATTCCCAGGGTATTTGTTTTGTAGGTAAGGTACATCTTCCGACATTCCTGCAACAGAAATTAGCTGCAAAAAAAGGGGATATTGTTGAAATATTTGAAAGAGTTGAAGGAATTGATGGGGTTAAATCTTATAGTTTCCCTGCCATAGAAGAAGGTTTGCCTGAAAATGAGTTATCAGAAGAATCGTTATCGGAGATGACAAAACCTTTCAGTTACGAACATTCATCAGGACAGATAATCGGGACGCATAACGGGGCACATTTTTTTACAATTGGTCAGAGAAAAGGTATGAATGTCGGAGGGCATAAAGAGGCCCTTTTCGTCATAAGTACCGATGTGGAAAAGAACATTGTTTATGTTGGTGAAGGTCAGATGCATGCCGGATTAAACCGAAAAGGACTATTCATAAGGAAAGATGAAGTGCACTGGATAAGGCCCGATCTGAAGATGTCAGAAGGTGAAAGCCGCGATTATATGGTCAGGATCAGATATCGTCAACCACTTCAAAATTCACGATTGTATTGTCGCGAACAAGGTATTTATATAATTTTTGACAAGCTTCAGCGTGGTATTGCTCCCGGACAGTTTGCTGCATGGTATCATGAAGATGAAGTGTTGGGTTCTGGGGTGATTTATAAGTAAAACTTTAAAGTTGGAAAATCTTATTCTCTGTGGTTCTCTGTGCTCCTCGGTGGCTTTCAGTGTAACAAGAAACCAAGAACTTACACTGAGTTACACTGAGTCCCGATTGCTATCAGGACACAGAGGTTCACAGAGAGACAGTTGCATTGTTTTTTTTCTGAAAACTCACTACAAAAACACCCGCAAAAATAAGCAATGCAGATGTGATCATTATAATATCAATATGATCCTGCCCCATCAAGGTGGCAAGATATGCAGCAATAATAGGCTGTGTGTATGTATAGGTGCTGACAATTGTCGGACTTAACCTTCGCAGGCCAAAAATAATAAGCAGATATCCCAGATATGTTGCTCCAACGATCACAAAACCAATTTGTAACCAGGCAGTCAAAGTAATGGATGACCAATTCATGGTACTCCACTGATGATAACCTACCGGAATATTTGTCAGCATCCCGAATAAAAAGGTCCATTTCATTACTGTTACAGGATGATACTTCTCCAGCATCCTTTTGATAACAACAGTATAAAATGCCCAGCTTATTGTATTAACCATTGAGTATATGTCTCCTAAAAAAGTTGAGCTGCTCAGATCAGGTACTCCATTCTGCAAAATCAACATAAGCACCCCTGAGAGCCCTATAGCAAGTCCGATCCCTTTCAGAAATGTAATTCTCTCTCTGAGTATAAGTGCCGCAAAGACAAACGCAAATATCGGATTTGTAGACAAAATAATTGAAGAGTTAACAGGAGTAGTCATGTCTAGTCCGACAAGAAAAAGAGTCTGGTTAATAACTACGCCAAAAAATGAACAAATGAAAAGATAAAGCAAATCTTTTTTGTTTACCGGTTCTTTAGGCATAAACAGGCTGGTAATCCAAAAGAGAGCAGTTGCAGATATACTCCGTAATGCAACAAGCGCAAAAGGTTTAATATAATTGGGCATTACAGCTTTGGCAATGGAATAGTTAAGGCCATATATAATATTAGCAGCAAGAAGTGAGAGATGTGCCCATGTTTTTACCCGGCTCTTATGCATATCCTGAATTTGAGTCGCAAAAGTATAAAAAGCATCAGGACTTTCAAATTATCAGGTTATACAAACTATTATCCTATGATTTTCTCACTGATATCGCAGATTTTCGCAAGTCGGGTTTAATCTAATCAGCACAATCTGCCGGAGACTTCTTTTATTTTTCAGAATTAAAAAGATACATTTGAAAAAAATAGAAATGAAAAAAATATCTGTTATAAGTGGTGGATCAAGTGGTCTCGGCCTGGAAATTGCTGATTTGTTTTTACGTTCCGGTAAGAATGTTCTTATACTTGGAAGAAATAGGGAGAAGATTGCATCAGCTACATCAAGACTGAAAAAAAATGCAGGTAATTGTCTCACAGAAGCATTCATCTGCAATGTCGGGAAGGAAGAAGATGTAAAAAAAGTTGGCGAATTCCTTAAGACCAATTCGTATTCGGTAGAATACCTTTTCAATAATGCCGGGATAGGTCTGTTTGCAAAAGCCCATATGTCAACCTCAGCATTAATTGATACAATATTTGAAGCAAATGTCAAAGGAATGATTCTTCTCACCTCACAGATACTTAGCCAGACACCTGAAGAAGAAGAGCTTACGATAGTTAATATTATGTCTACTTCTGCACTCCTGGGAAGGGCTGAAGAGACAATTTATTGTGCTGCAAAATTTGGAGCTCGTGGATATACTGAAGCACTCAGAACAGAATTAAAGGGATCAAAACGGAATATCATTGCTGTTTACCCCGGGGGTATGAAGACAGATTTCTGGAAAATCCCGGGTCAGAACCGGGATATAAGTACTTTTATGGACCCGGCGGAAGTTGCTGAAAAAATTGTGAATGCGGTAATTGTAACGGACAAAATGTTTGTTACTGACATTACAATCAACAGGAAGAAATAAATTTAAGTTTTTAAGCGTGACTGAATTAATCCCCCTTCAGGGGAATGGCCGTGAAGCGGCCAGGGGGTAGCCTTCTTTGTGTACTTTGTGGTTATCGGATTTATGAAAGCCGGTTTTTATAATCTTCGTACCCGAATTCCTTTATTAACGTGAATTTGCCCTCTTTTGTCCAGATGCCGATTGAAGGATGATGCACTCCGTTAAAGGTGGTTGTTTTAACCATGG
>Ga0302206_1000956_pt1 | contig 10898 bp, 5 predicted proteins | sample II_Fen_E2_1_FD_194581 | JGI IMG/M metagenome (GOLD analysis project Ga0302206, IMG submission 194581) | Peat permafrost microbial communities from Stordalen Mire near Abisko, Sweden - II_Fen_E2_1 | ecosystem: Environmental > Terrestrial > Soil > Wetlands > Permafrost | place: Sweden: Abisko...
AGGATGTTATGGATGCATTATCCGGAAACACCAAGATGGTTTTCATCACAACAGGAATGGGTGGAGGAACGGGAACAGGAGCCGCACCTGTTATTGCCAAAGCCTGCAAGGAAGCCGGACTACTTACAATTGCAGTTGTAACAATCCCTTTTAAATCTGAAGGTAAAGTTAGAATTCGTCATGCCATAGACGGAGTAACAGAACTTAAAGATTATGTCGATTCGTTACTGGTAATAAATAATGAGAAGTTGAGGGAAATATATGGTAATCAGCCTGTTTCCACAGCTTTTGCAAAAGCTGATGACATCCTGACAACTGCAGTAAAAGGGATTGCAGAAATTATAACTGTAACCGGATATATAAATGTTGATTTTGCTGATGTGGAAACGGTGATGAAAGATTCAGGTGTTTCCATAATGGGAATGGGTAAGGCTGCCGGAGAAAACAGAGCTATAAGAGCTATCGAAGATGCACTATCTTCTCCTTTGTTAAATTCAAATGACATAACCGGTGCGAAAAGTATTCTTATAAATATTTCATCCGGAACCGGAGAACATGAGATCACAATGGATGAACTTGGTGAAATAACTGATTACATGTACGATGCAGCTTCTGATGATGCCCTTATAATACGGGGATTATCGAAAGATGAAAATCTTAACGAAGAGATTAGTGTGACAGTTATTGCAACAGGTTTTGAATCGAATAGTATTTTTCAGCCTTATAAACCTGTCAAGACCAAAAAGGTTGAGTTACTTGCCAATAAAAACTTAATTCCAACAAGAATTATACCTGAAATCGGAGATGATGTATTCTCTGTGCATGAAAAAGGCAAAAAACCAATTATTACCGATTTTGAGGAAGAATCTCAGGGAGTGATAGATTTCAGTCTAGAACATAATCACGAAATGGATGAAATACGCAGCAGGAGAACAATCGACAATGAAGAACCAAGTGAAAAACCTGAGGCTACTCTAAGAAAGGTAAAACACATGCAGAATCTTCTGAAAAGAGAAGGCCTTTCAAATAAAACAATGAAAGAGAATATTGATACTTTTGAGGATGTCCCTGCATATGTCAGAAGGAACCTGTCACTCGGAGTTCCTGACAATACCACTGAAAGTAAATTGTCAAAGTTTACCCTGACTTCAGACGATAATGACGAACCTGTACTGAGGGAAAATAATGCTTATTTGAATGATAATGTGGACTAGATGGAAAAGAGCGCAGAGCAAAGGGCTTAGTACGTAGAGTTTTTCTTAATGCTCTGAGATTCACTGTGTAATAATTTTCAAGTTCACAGCCGGGCGAAGTTTGTAACTTCGCCTTTATAATTATCGACTATTCATAGCATGGCAGTTCCAATGCTTCAAATTACTACTATGGCGTAATTTGAATGCAAATATCACGTTTCTCCTAAAATAAAGATATTGATTTCTTTATCCCTTTACGCAAACCTTTGTATCCATTGCGGTTAATTTTTGTTCATATTATCTATATTTGCACCTGATGATCAGACACGTTTCTATAATACTGCTGTTAGCTCTTTCTTCAGGTATATATGCCCAGAATCAAAATGTTGTTTTTTCTGGTTCAAAGCCTCAGAAGCAGGATTCTGTTAAAATGCCCAGGATATTAAAGGAATGGACTCTTTCTTCAGATTATTCTGAAGAAGTTAGTGTTCCGATTGATACAGTTTTTTCATTATCGAACCGTTTTAAAATTGCAGATAAATATTCACCGGTAAATGCGAGCCTTGGAAACTATGGTCTTCCATTTTATCAACTAAGCTTCTTTGACAGGATAACCGACCCTGATAAATTTCTCTATGATTATTATTATCCCTTGATGCATCTGCCTTCAAACGCGTTGTTCATGAACACCCAGGTTCCATATACAGAACTTGACTGGAGTTTTTCAGGGCCCAAGGAGACTTCAGAGCAAACATTCAAGGTGAGGCACTCACAGAACGTGAACAGGTATTTAAATTTCGGACTTATATACGATATTGTATACAGTATAGGTCATTACAATTATGAAAGATCTTCGGATAAGACATTTACCTTTTATACATCATATACAGGGAATAATTATAAACTTTACTTTTCTGCGGGTATAAATAATCTGTTATCGTATGAAAATGGCGGTGTTCTTAAGACAGCGGATCTTAACCTGAAAAATGCGCTGGATATTCCCACGAATCTTGGCGGACTTAATTTAGCTAATAGTTTACTAAAGAACCGTAACATACTGCTTGTTCAGAGATATACTATCGGATCCAAACCGGTTGCAAAGAATGACACTACTTCACATAAGAAATCGGGTTTCCTGGGATTAAGCGGTACTTTCTCTCATATTTTTATTTATGAATCGAATGCACGAACATATAAAGATAAAAGTCCTATAACTTCGTTATATGATTCTATTATACTGGTGAATCCGGTTTCTACTCAAGATTCTCTGAATGCAAAAAGCTTTAAAAACACCATTAGATTTGATTTTACAACTGATGAATCAAGAAAATTCAGATTGGGAGGAGGAGTAGGAATCAGGAATGAGATTGTAAGCTATAGCTATATAAATCCGGTCCCTCTGGTGTATAGTGCAACTCCAACTATTTTGCACAGGGGTAGTAACGTATTACTTGGTAAATTATACAACAGCATAGGAGAAAAATTCGGGTGGATTGCCTCAGGGGAATTATTTCTGACAGGTTACAGAGCGGGCGATTTCAGTCTTAACGGAGTGATTAACAAATCGTTTTTCTGGAAGAAAGGTGTTGCCTCATGGTTGATAACAGGATCAGTGATGAACAGGCAGCCTTCAATCTGGTATGAAGAGTGGGGAGGTAATAATATTGAATGGCATAATAATTTCAGGAAAGAATTCCGGATAGATCTTGGTACTACATTCAAATATCCGGCAAGAAAGACGGAATTGAAAGTTAATTATGCTATTATTAAAAACTATCTTGATTTCGATACTACGGCTCATCCATCTCAATATACAGCAGGATTATCCGTAGCTTCTGCAGCACTGAAAAATGAATTGAGATTGTGGAAATTTCATCTTGCTACTGATTTAATTATACAGAAAAGCTCCAACTCTGAAAGACTTGATCTTCCTTTAGTTACAGTTCGTTCCGCAGGATATTTTGAGCATCTCTTCAGATTTGCAAAAACAGGAGGGAAACTGAATTTACAGCTTGGTGCCGATGTTACATACCACACTTTATATCATGCTTACGCATATCTGCCCGCAACCGGCAGATTTTACCGTCAGGATCAGATGACCGAAGGTGATTATCCATTTATTAATGTCTTTCTGAACTTCAAAATCAAAAGGACAAGAGCCTTTATAATGTTCGATCATGTAAATGCAAAACTTATGGGTTTCAACTATGACATGGTCCCATTATATCCAATGAATATCAGGATGTTACGATACGGTCTTTCATGGACATTTTACAATTGAGAAAATTTTCGTACCTTTGCGTCCGATTTCAAATGTAAATGTTTAATTAAAAATGTATCTTTGGTAAAGAAGTTAATATTTCTGTCCGCGTTTCTTTTAACAGTTTTAATATGCTGTTTGAATTACCACCATCCATCTAAAATTACAGTTAATAAAGTAGTTACATGTGATCTTGATTCTATAAGGAAAAGAGGTAAACTGATTGCTGTGACTGACTTTAATTCCACAGACTATTTTATTTATAAAGGTGAACCCATGGGGTTTAATTTTGAACTCCTCAAATCATTCTCTGATAATATCGGAATTGATTTGGAAATTATTACTGAAAATCACCTTGATAAGGCTTATAGTATGCTTAATTCCGGAGAAGCTGATCTTTTAGCTTTCGGGTTGACTGTCAGCACATCAGGGAAAAATGATGTTCTCTACACGGAACCTATTTGTGAAACAAGACAGGTACTTGTTCAGAGAAAACCAAAAAACTGGTGGTCATTAACTACTGATGAACTTGATAAGAAACTGATCAGGAATCAGCGTGCTCTTGCCAGCAAATCAATCTATGTTCAGGCTGGATCATCGCATGCAGAACAACTTTTATCTCTGGCCAGGGAGATGGGTGATTCAATTAATATTATTGAGGTTCCTTTCGAATCGGAAAAATTGATTCAGAATGTGGCCCGAGGTGAAATAGATTATACTGTATGTGACGAAAATGTCGCTCAGGTGAACGCTTCCTATTACCCGGGTATTGATGTGAATACGCCTGTCAGCCTTTCGCATAATATTGCATGGGGAATAAGAAAAAATTGTTCCGTTACCCTTCAGACTGAGCTGAATCGGTGGATAACATCTTATAAAAAGACAGGTTCATACGCCCTTTTATATGCAAAGTATTTTAAAAATGCCAGGTCAAGTTCTATTATAAGGAGTGACTTTTATGCTTTAAATACAGGCAAAGTTTCTCAGTACGACGATATGATAAGGCGTTTTAGTGCCAGTATTAACTGGGACTGGAGATTGCTCGCTTCACTTATATGCCAGGAATCACATTTCGATCCTGAAGTAGAATCATACACAGGAGCATTTGGACTGATGCAGATCATGCCTGATACAGGAAAGAATTTCGGGATAGATATTACTGCTTCCCCTGAGAATAATCTGAAAGCCGGGATACGTTATATTAGCTGGCTTCATTCAATTTTTGACTCAAAGATTCCCGACGAAAAGGAGAGAATTAATTTTATACTTGCTTCATACAATGCAGGTCCTGGCCACGTACTTGATGCTATGAAATTAGCTGAGAAAAACGGAATGAATCCGCAGAAATGGGTTGGTAATGTTGCCATATGGTTGTTAAAAAAATCAGAACCACGATATTATAATGATATTGTAGTTAAAAACGGCTATTTCAGAGGAACAGAGTCAGTAAATTTCGTCAGTCAGGTACTGAACAGGTTTGAGCATTATAAAAATATTATTCCCGGAGAAAAAAGCCACCCCTTCTGAGAATTACCAATAGTTCATTGAGAATCATTGCTGTTGCACCCCAGATTGTGTTGCCGTCATAATCATAATATTTAATATCAATAAGTTCATCCCTTATTTTAAAAGGTTTGGTTTTGACAATTGAGGAATCAAGGAGTTTCTTCAGGTCCGCCTCAATAAGGAACTCTACCTCTTCAGGTTGATAATTAAAAACAGGTTTACTTTCAATCCAGCCTATAACCGGTGTTACAATCATCTTACTTACAGGAATGTAGAGTGGAGTCATTGTGCCTATAAGATTTATTTCAGCAGGATTAACGCCGGTCTCCTCATTAGCCTCCCGAAAAGCGGTCCCAATCACATCTACATCCTCCTGTTCTTTTTTCCCTCCCGGAAAGCTTATTTGTCCACCATGGACACCATCATAATCAGGTCGTTGCATGAAAACAGTATGTATTGATCCATTTTCCGGATAAAGAAGTATCAGTACAGCAGCTATGCGTGCATCATTACCCGGAGTCCTCGGGAAATTTCGGACAAATCGATCCGAGGAAGCCATCTGCCATTGAACCTCTGTTCCGGGCAGACCTTTTGAGATCTCGGTTTTTAATCTGGTGACAAATTTGTTCATATTTATAAATTCTCATATCCTCTAGATACGAACCCCAAAATCAACATTTTGTTTGTGTTTCTGCCCGGATATTAAATTACTCATTTCTCAGAGCTTCGATCGGATTTCTAAGTGCGGCACGCCAGCTTTGTAACGTCACAGTTAAAAGGGTAACGAAAAGCACGATAAAACCAGAAACAGCAAATACCCACCAGCTTAATTCTGTCTTATATGTGAAATTCTGGAGCCATTTGTGCATGGCAATCCATGCAACCGGACAGGCTATTATAAAAGCAAAACCAAACCATCTGATAAAATCCGAGTTAAGCATTACCAGTAAATCAGAAACTCTCGCCCCATTCACTTTACGGATACCGATCTCCCTTGTTCTTCTTGTTATAAGCAACGAAGTTACAGTGAACAGCCCCATGCAGATTATTATGATTGCTAGAATTGAAAAACTCAGGCTCAGCTTTGACTGAATCACTTCTTTTTTATAAGTCGTTTTATACATGTCTCCGAGAAGCTCATATTGAAAGGGATAATCGGGTAATTCTCTTTCCCATATTTTTTTAAAATTTATTATTGCCTGTTGTCTGTTAGTTGAATCTGTCCGCACAAGAAAGCACAGGTAAAATATTGGTTTCTGAAATAAGACATAAGGCTTTATCTTTTGCTTTATCGTAGTCATATTGAAGTCCTTCACAACACCAACAACGGTGCCACCGTAAAAGATATCAGGCACATCAAACCTGATTTTTAGCGGTTTCCCTATTGCCTCTTGGGCAGTCCATCCTAATTCCTTTAAAGCTGTTTCATTCAGAATATAATCCTCCCCTTTGCGTTCTGCGTTAAATTTCGAAAAATTACGACCCGAAACCAGAGGAAGATTAAAGAAATTCAGGAAATTATCTTCTACTGATAACACAAAGAGCGGCTTATCTTTATGATTCTCATCCAACCCTGAAGATTCTACCATCATTGCATCCATGGTTTCTCCTCCTGGCTCTTCCATTGAAGCAGTAAAATTTTTTATTAACGGATCCTGTAATGCCTGATCACGCAGTGCGGTGTATTTGGCACGGATTTCCCAAGCCTGTCTTTTAAAGACCATAATGTCAGAACTCATCTTCCCCAGACTTTGGGAAAAGATGAACTTTTTTTGCTGAGAAATAACTAAGGCAGAAACCATCAGGATTATGGCGAGACAAAATTGTATTGTCATCAGGATTCCATATATCGACGCTTTTTTTGTGCCGTGAATAGCTTCCATTCCAAATACCTGTACATTAATACTCGTATTCAGAATACTCAAAATCGCAGGAAGACTTCCGGTTATCGTTGAGACAATAAGAATAATAACACAAAAGGGCCAGATTCTGATCAGGTCCACGATTCCTTCAGGAAACAATTTGAATCCGAGAAATGAAAAAGCAAATTGATCCGAAAGATCCAGAAGGATCAGAGAAAGTATTAATGATGAAATGACGCAAATAGCTGATTCTACGACAGATTGCAAAATAATATGTTTGCTTTCTGATCCCATAGCTCTCTGAATATCAATTGACTTATGAAGAGTCAGGATTCTTACTTTGTTGAGATTGTAAAAATTAACCAGCGAAACAACAAGAAGAACTGTCGCTATTACAGTAAAGAGATAAACAATGGCAATATTTCCATTTGGCTCTACCTCTCTGTCTTTATTTGAAAAAAGATGAATATCAGTTATCTTTTGAAGATAAGGTGTAAAAGTTCTCTTGTCAGCTGTTTTTTCTACATTTTTTATGAAGGAAGGAAGAGCATCGAGAACCTGGCCAGGTTTTGTTTGATTTTTCAAAAGAAGGTAGATATAGGCCCAGTCGGGAGGTTCTTGTGGTTTAACGAACGAGGTCAGAATATCAAAGTGGATATGAGAGTTGACGGGAGTATCCTTCATTACTCCCTTAATAGTGAACAATACCATCTTTTCGTAGTATTCCCCAGACATCAGCAGTGTTTTTCCGACCGGATCTGTATTCCCGAAGCACTTACTCGCAATTGATTGGGATATTACTGCCGAATACGGTTCTTTCAGGACTTTCTCTTCTTCACCTGAAATTAATTTGATATTAAAAACTTTAAAAAAGTTCGTATCTGTGGCAAAAACCCTGTCGGAATAGAATTTGTTTTCTCCTATTTTTAAGGCTGTATGCCGATAGGGGTCAAGCCTTACCAGTTGCTCAATCTGGGGGAATGAAGCCGGCATCTGTGAAACCCATGGCTCCCAGCATCGGGCAAAATGCATCCTCATTCCGGATGTATTTGTTTCAAATGTCAGCCTGTAAATACGATTAGCTTCCGGCAAATGTTTATCATAGTTAAGTTCACTTCTTACCCATATTATTATTGCTATGCTGCAAGCAAAGCCAATGGCAAGACCCAAAATATTGAGTAGAGATTGCACTTTCCCATTGAGAAGGTTTCTGATAATGAGTTTTAAGTTTAAAATCATTTTAGCATTCGAATTTAATAGTCCGATTTTTGTCTTTCCCTTTTCCGTTGTATAAACCACGGATTTTCACTGAGTTGAAGCAGATTTACACTGCTTCTTCTTTTTTCTTTTTACTTTTATCTTTTATCCTGATTTATACTTTCTTCCGCAATCCTCACACCTCATGCCTCACACCTCACGCCTCACACCTCACGCCTCACGCCTCAAGCCTCCCTATTCATAGCGAAGAGCTTCTACAGGGTTCTTAGTCGCAGCCCGCCAGCTCTGCCAGCTAACAGTAAGTAGTGTAATTCCCAGTGCCAATATACCTGAAACTGCAAAAATCCACCAACTTAATCCTGTTTTATACGCAAAATTTTCCAGCCATTTATGCATAACATACCATGAGATGGGAGTGGAGATTACAAAGGCTATTAAAACCCACATTAAAAAGTCGTTATTGAGTAGTTTTATCACCTCAAACGTTTTAGCTCCATTTATTTTTCTGATTCCAATCTCTTTAGTCTTTTGCCGGCTGATCAGCAATGACAAGCCAAAAAGACCCAGGCTGGCAATTAAAATTGCGATAAAGGCCATCAGGCCTATAACCTTTGAGAAACGAATATCTGATTCATAAAGTTTCTTTAAAACATCATTTGTAAATTCAAATTCAAATGCGGTAGTTCCTCCGGTAGCTTTCCATGATTCTTTCAGAAATGCTATGGTCTGCTGAAGATTATTAGTATTTATTCTTATAGCTATTTCATGAACCATTGAAGGATTCAAACCGATTATCATGGGACCTACAGCTTCATGAATTGAGTACATATTAAAGTCAGACACAACACCAATAACGGTTCCGAAGGCAATCTTTTCTCCAAGAACTTCTTTCAATCCTAATGTTTTTATTGCCGATTCATTTATCAGGACACCTGAATTATTCTCCAGTTCATCAAAGTCATTTCCCCTTAACATTTTTAATCCCATTGTCCGAGCAAAATGAAAGTCAACAAAGATTCCGTAAACACTGACCATCTTGTCATGTTCATCGAATTTTGGTATTGATATATTCATCTTATTAACGCTGGGTGGCAGCCATAATGATCCGCTTACATCTAGGATATTTGGATTTTTGAGAATCTCCTGTTTAAATAGTTTATAGTTATGGTCTCCGACATGAATTCTTATCAGTCCTTCTTTTATAAAACCAAGGTCTTTAGAGAATGCATAGTTTACCTGCTTTTCAACCAGAATCATTATTGCCACAAGAGTGGTAAATACCGCAATCTGAAAAACAACCATAGTCTTTCGACCGTTGTGACTCTTCCCTGTTGTCATTTTATTGCCTTTTATCGCCTCTGTCAACCTGAATGAGGTTATCTTCAGTGAAACCAGAAATCCTGAAAGCGCCCCGGTTGCCACTGTAATAATTATTAGACTGCCGATACTAAGAGCCGACCGGTAATTTAATGTCAGCTGATATGATTTTCCCAGCAACTGACTTATCATTGGAAGGAAAATTTGCGCAAGTTGTACGGCAAAGGGGAGGGCTATCAAAGATACAAGTGACGACTCAAGAATCATCTGGGCTATTAAACTTTTTCTGGATGCTCCGCAGACCATTCGGAGAGCAAGCGCTTTGGTTTGAGTCATTGCTTGCGCTGATGTAAGATTCAGATAATTGATGCATGCAATAATGAGAATCAGTAGTCCAATTGTTCCCATAATAAACAACATTGGCAGATTTCCCTGATCGCCGCTATTGTTATCTGTTAATTTGCCTGAACCAAAGTATATATCGTGTAGTGCTTGAAGCGACAGGGAGAGATTACTTGTGGATTTTGAGTTTTCATTTCCCAGCTCTTTCAGTTTCTTCTCAAAAGCATCAACGTTTGTACTTTTTTTAAGAAGAAGATAGTTGGTAAAGAAATATCCGTTTTCCCACGATTCCTTAATCGTCTGTTCACTAATCTTCATATCGCCGGTTGAGATAAGGTTCGCCACAAGATGATGCAAACCGAAATTTAAACTTCCAATTATGGAAGCCCTGATTGTTGCGTTTTGAGGTAAATCTTCATATACGGCTATTACTTCAACAGGATTTTCTTTGCCTGAATATCGCAAAATAAGTAATTTACCAACAGGGTCGTCATCCCCAAAATATTTTTTCGAAAGCTCTTTTCCAATAAGCACCTTATTGTCTGTTTGATCAAATCCGATTAAACTGCCAGTTAATAGTTTTAATCCGAAAATATCGGCGAATGAACTTTCAGTACAAAGCATTTTTGGTTCACTTATGAAATCATCGCCTTTTTTTATTTCAATATTCCCAATATTATACAAACGAGCATTTTTGTCCACTTCTGCAAACTTATCATGAAGTGCTTCACCGATAATATATGGTGTATTTGCCCATTTATTGTTATCAGAGCTGCTAAAGTTGAGCACCCTGTAAATATTATCCTTTTTAGCGAAACAGCTGTTATAACCAATTTCATTTATAATAAAGACGATCACTACTGAAACGATTGCCAGACCAAGTACAAGACCGGCAATGTTAATCAAAGTGTTTATTTTATCAGATCTAAGGTGTCTGATACCTAAAAGAAGATTGTTCTTTATATTCATAATTGGTAATTAATTTCTATTCAGTTTTATACAAATCCTTTAACCACACACCCCGGCCTCACACCTCATTGCTCATGTCTCAAGCCTGAAAACTTATTACTCATATCGGAGAGCTTCGACCGGGTTCTTTGTTGCTGCCCTCCAGCTTTGCCAGCTAACCGTAAGCAATGCTATTCCCAATGCAATTATGCCACCTAGTGCAAAAATCCACCAGCTTAGTTCTGTTTTATA
>Ga0302206_1000958_pt1 | contig 10874 bp, 10 predicted proteins | sample II_Fen_E2_1_FD_194581 | JGI IMG/M metagenome (GOLD analysis project Ga0302206, IMG submission 194581) | Peat permafrost microbial communities from Stordalen Mire near Abisko, Sweden - II_Fen_E2_1 | ecosystem: Environmental > Terrestrial > Soil > Wetlands > Permafrost | place: Sweden: Abisko...
CCGGTTGAAAGGTTAATTAGCTCATAATCTGCCGTTAATAATTTACCTGTCTCCTTATCATACACTTTACCCTTCATATAGGACACAGGATTGGGTCTGGCAGATTCATAAAGATTAAAAGAGAAAATATCTTTCCCATTTGACTTATCTCTGATGGAGGAATAATATGCTTTTTGCCCTCCAGATTCAATTATAAGCCCCATCTCATCATTAAATGTATTTATTGGATAACCAAGATTCTGTGGCTCTGTCCATGTACTATCATCTCTCAACCTGGTCACAAAAAGATCAAAACCTCCCATCCCTACCCTGCCATCGGAAGCAAAATAGAGTGTTCTTCCGTCGAAGTGTATGAAGGGTGACATTTCATCTCCATCAGTATTTATTGTACTTCCAAGGTTTACAGGTTCGGTCCACATATTTTTTTCGTTCAATCTTGTAAACCAGATGTCTTTCCCGCCAAAACCACCAGGCCTGCTGCTCGAAAAGAAGAGTGTTCTTCCATCAGCACTTATTGAAGGAGTAGATTCCCAGTGATTTGTATTTACAGGAGCGCCCAGATTTGATGGTTCTGACCATTTGCCTTTGTTAAAAGCTGAAAAATACAGATCACAATTTCCCAACCCTCCAGGCCGGTTGCATGCAGTAAAAAACATGTAGTTGCCATCAGAAGAAAGTGTTTGAGCTCCTTCATTCTGATTTGTATTCAGCGGAGCTCCTGCATTATATGCAATCTGCCAGGCATTATTAGAAAACTGACTTACATAAAAATCTTCCTGCACTACTCCTTTAAAACCCGGATTGTTTTTTACATTTGGCTGTCGGGTAAACATAAGTGTATGACCATCTGCAGTTATTGAAGGCCAGTATTCATCATCTTTTGTATTTATTCCGGTACCTAAGCTTACAGGATTAAAGGGAACAGGTTTCTTTATCGCCTTAAGTGCAAATTCGCAATTTTTTTTAAACTTTGCAGAAGCTAACTTATTCTTTGCAGACATCCCCTCCTGTGCCAGATAAACATTGAAATGGATCAGTGCATTATAATAGTCTCCTGACATCATTTCCGCATCAGCCAGATTGAAAAAAACAGGTCTGAAAAACAGGGAATCAACCTTTACAGCGGCCTTATAGTTTATTGAAGCTTCTAAATACCTGTTTTGCTTTGCCATCAATTCTCCAAGCATTATATATGCCTCATAGAAATTCTTGTCAATTGAGATAGCTTCCTTGAAGTCGCTTTCAGCTTTGTTCAAATCGAGATAATCGTATGCAGAAACTCCTTCATTATAAACCTTGAGAGCTTTGTTTGACATTGTATGCAAACTCTGGGAGAATCCAACTCTGGAAATCAAATTGCAGATTATTAAAAAGAATATCGTTAAAAGTCGCTTCATATCTGATTCAGGGGATATGCATATATTTATGAACCTGAAGTGAGATCCTCCATATTGAGTTTTTCTTTATATACTTAACAATTTCAGGAACAATTGTATCAAATCTGCTCCACTCAGGCTGCAGGAATAATCTGCATCCATTACCGACCATCAAATGATATTTTTCTGCCCATTTAAAATCACTTTCGTCCTGGATAATTACTTTAAGCTCATCTGCAAGTTTACAAATTTCTTTCAGAGGCGGCATATTTCTCTTCGGTGAAAGACATATCCAATCCCACGTACCACTTAAGGAATAGGCACCTGAAGTTTCGATAAAAGTACTTATATTTTTACTTTTTAAACCATTGCATAGGAAATCGAGAGTCCACATAAGCGGTTCACCTCCTGTTACAACAACAGAATCTGTGCCTGATTCAATAACACGTTCGATTATTGATTGTGTTTCAACCATTGGATGTACATCAGGGTTCCATGAAAAACGGGAATCACACCAGCTACATCCTATGTCGCATCCTCCTAATCTTATAAAGTATGCTGCTTTACCTGTATGATAACCTTCTCCCTGCAAAGAAAAAAATTCTTCTACAACCGGAAGATTCAATCCATCTGATATTATATCTTCTTGTTTTTCCACTTTTTTATAATGTTTCAAATCTATTTATTTCTTCCGAATAGTTGTGTATATTCAGTAGACATAGCCGTTTTTACCCATTTTTCCGGAATAATTTTCCAGTTATTCAATGGAACAGGATTAATTGATTTATTTGCTTCAATAGATTTTAATATATAATATCTGAGATCTCTATCAGTTGAAGAGATAAGCCTTTTTCTGAGCTCATCTTTTGGTATTCCAGCACCTTCTGTAAAGTGACCTCCCCCTCCGTTTCCACGATATGAGTTAACGGCTACCTTATACATTTTATTCTTTTCAAAGAGTCTTCCATCTGTAAAACCTTTAATCGTTATTCTGGCTCCCTCCGGTTTGCTAACGTCAACTGTATAATTTATCCCGGCTGCTGAATCAAAATTGTAGGACTGGTTTTTAAACCATGCTTTATCATTTGTAAGAGTTGGCCGGCCGTCTTTTCCGGTACGTAGTTTAAGTAATAAATCATCAGGTCCTTTCATCGTATTAAGCCATTCCGAATATGAATACTCGAGGTATTTCTGAATTTCTTCACCAGACAATGACATAGTGTAGAGCATATTTTCAAACCTGTAGAGTTTAAACATATCTCCGACAGTTATCGGACCTTTATTAATCTTAACATCAAAAGAAAGAGGTGCAGCAAATGAAATATCCGCACCGGTGATTTCCAACTGGATTGTCTGAATCATATCTACAAAAGCGGAGGAACCAAAATAAGAATCTCGTGATGAAATAGTTGTTGATGAGTTACCAATCACTCTGTTCACATATTCATCAATTGTTTTATATTGAGGCATAAACTTTGTAATCAATTCAGGATCGGGTTTAAAATCAGCAACATTTATGATCTTTCCTGAAATCTTCATATGTCGCTTTCCTTTAATTTTACCTGAAGTAAAGTTTATATCTGCTTCAGCAAGTTTTTCCGATCTGCTGCCTCCATTGAGAATCAGTACAGTATCTCCAACAGAATTAACAAATTTCTCATTAGCCAGTTTATGATCATGACCGTTAAAAATAATATTAAATCCAGGAACATTGTAAGCGACAGTGGCAGAGCCATTTTCATTCAGATTATCAGTATTCTGCAGTTTTCCCCCGGTTCTGTCCCACCCTGAATGAAACAGTCCGACAACCAGGTCGGGTTTTTCATTTAAAATTACCGGCATCCATTTTCTGGCTGTTTCAACCATATCTTTAAATTCAATACCGGAGTAGAGTTCCTGAGGAAGCCAGTTTGGAATTGCAGGTGTAACAAGTCCAAAAACGGCAATCTTAATCCCCTCTTTTTCAATAATTTGATATGGTTTAAAATATGGCTTGGCTGTTTTGATATCAATAGCATTTGCTGCAAGTAATGGGAAGTTATATGCTTTTACTAATCTGTCGTAAACTACATGTCCCGTCTCTACATCATGATTACCAACTGTACCTGCATCGTACCCCATGTAATTCATAACTTCAGCCACAAAATGTGGCTGTATTGTATCAATAAAATTATAATAGTATACTTCGGGTTGTCCCTGGAGATTGTCGCCGTTATCGAGAAGAAGAGTTATATCTTTAGACTTTCTGATTTGTTTAATATAATTAAAAGATGAGGCCATTGAGAAATCCATCTTTTCTTTTTCAATGAAATCATAAGGAAGTATAACTCCATGCACATCAGTTGTCTCAATTATACTGATACTCTTTTTACCGGTTCCGGAACACGATACCAGAAGTAAGAAGATGAGTAATTTAAAAAGCAGAGAGATATTTGATATTTTCTTCATATTTTAAAATAATTTTAAAGTCCAAACTTATGAAAGAATAACCATTTTTAATTATTCTGATACATGTTATTGATCATTTAAACATGATAAGTATATATTTGTCTCTAAAAACATTCGAATGGTAATAACCGGACTGGAATCAATTTTAAAGGAATTTCCTTACCAACTTAAAGGAAAAAGGATCGGAATTTTATGTCATGCCTCCAGTATTACAAAGAACTTTGAACATATTTCTGATCTCTTTTTCCGCAGAAAAGACTGCAAATTAGTTGCACTCTTCGGACCACAACATGGTATTCATGGTCAGACCCAGGATAATATGATTGAATGGCAAAGTACGAAACATCCGGTATCTGACATACCTCTTTATAGCCTTTATGGGATGCATCGTAAACCAACTCCGGAGATGTTGAATGGAGTTGATGTATTTCTTATTGATTTGCAAGATGTCGGAGCAAGGTTGTATACTTATATCTGGACAGTTAAGTTATGTATGGAGGCATGTATGGAAGCCGGGATACCAGTCTGGTTGCTTGACAGACCAAATCCCATCGGGAGACTTCCTTTTGATGGCCCGGTACTTAACGAAAAATATTTTACATTTGTGGGAGGGGCATCAATTCCATTGTGTCATCGAATGACAATCGGAGAAATGGCATTGTGGATCAAAGAGAAGTATTACGAGTGTTGTGATCTTAATGTTATTATGATGAAAAACTGGAAGAGATCGTCATTATTCAGTAATACAGGCCTTCCATGGGTTTTACCATCACCAAACATACCGACTCTTCAGACAGCCCTGGTCTATCCCGGAACCGTACTTATCGAAGCACTTAATCTTTCCGAAGGCAGGGGTACTACGATCCCTTTCGAACTTTTTGGAGCTCCGTTTATTAATACGGAAAAACTCAAAAAGAATCTTGATGAACGTCATATTGCAGGATGTGCATTCAGACCTCATGATTTCATTCCGACTTTCCATAAATTCTGCGGCGAACTTTGCCATGGCATGCAGATCCATATTACTGATATCGACCATTTTAAGCCAGTAGCAACAGCTATTGAAATCTTTGACTCAATAATTGAAACAACGGAGAAAGATGCTTTCAAATTCAGGCTTCCACCATACGAATATGAATACAATCTGATGCCATTTGATATCTTATCCGGTGATTCCGGAATGAGGGAATCACTGATTTCAAGAAGTAATATAGGAATTGAAAAAGAGAGATGGGAACACGAAATAGAAGAATTCAGGAAAGAATTCAAACATATTGCAGTTTATACTGAGTAAATTTAATAAAGAACTCCCCTGAAGACTATTTGTGGTTAAGATTAGCTACTAGTTTTTCTATCAGGTTTTGCGATAGAATGGGCTTAATGACATAATCATTAAACCCGGAATTAAGGATTTTCTCTTTATCACCCAACAGACCATAAGCCGTCTGTGCAATAACAACAATGTCCTTTCTGACCTCCCTTATCTTACTCAGGGCTGTATAACCGTCCATAACCGGTAGCTGAATGTCCATCAGAACAATATCAATGTCGGGGTTATTTATCGTTGCATTTACTGCCTCTTGGCCATCCCCGGCATTAAGGATATTTACTCCGGCCTTTTCAAGTATTTTATTGAGATATAATCTGCTTGATAAATCGTCCTCAACAATTAAAATCTTTTTCCCTTTTAAAAACTCATTTTCCATATCTGATAATATTATTCAAAAAGTCCGTCATCCCTTAGGAGAAGTAAAATTGCAGAATGAGGAACCACAATATATTTTTCCTTATTAAATTCTATTTCTATAGCACTATTCTGAAGATATACCGCCTGATCTCCTTCTCTGGGCTGAAGTGGAACATATTTTGGTTCATCAGTTCTGTTTTTCCAGGGTTCATCGTTGTCATTTACTGAGGGTATTGGATAACCCGGACCAACTTTAACTACATAACCAATCTGAACTTTTTCATTTTCATTTACGCCCGGAGGAAGTAACAATCCGCTTTTTGTCTTTGACTGAGGAACTTTAGGCTTTATTAAAATCCTGTCACCAATAACAATCAGCTTATGAAGATCCTTTTCATCCAATAATACACTCATATATAATTCAAGTTCTTAACAAAAGTATCATTTTTTTATTCTTTTTCCTGCTGATCTGGCAGATTTTCGCAGATCCCTCCAATTTATACGACGCAAATCGGCGAAATCTGTCGGAAAAACTTTTTCTTTTCAATCTGTAACAATACGGCAAGCGGGTGAATTTAGTTAATTATTAGCCGGAGAATATAAAAAGTTTAGAAAATAGAATAATAGAAATCAACTAAAAGTATTATTTTTCAGCTATGGAATCTGATACTTACAAAACTATAAAGTCGGCCTCTCAGGGTATATATAAAGAAAAGGGAAGCAGGTTTTTTTCTTTTGCAGTTCCTGTCGCAGATCAGGAAGAAATTAAACCTCTCCTTGACAAAATTAAAAAGGAACATCATGAGGCAAGGCATCACTGTTTCGCCTATATGATCGGACACGAAAGAAATATCTGGAGGGTGAATGATGACGGAGAACCGTCTGGAACAGCAGGAAGGCCAATTCTGGGTCAGATCAATTCCTTTGATTTAACAAATATAATTCTCGTAGTCAGCAGGTATTTTGGAGGCACTTTACTGGGTGTCAGTGGATTAATAAACGCCTATAGGAGTGCAGCAACCTCTGCATTATTAAATGCTGAAATCACGGAGAGGACTCTTCAGGAGTATTATGAAATTACCTACCCTTATGTTTCTATGAACGATGTTATGCGGATACTTAAGGAATTAAACCTTGGACAATCAGAACAGTCATTTGATCTTGAATGCCGTATCTTACTAAATTTCAGAGTATCTGTCAAAGAAAATGTTCTTAATCGACTATCTCGGATTGATGGTCTGAAATACAGGTATATTGAAACTCAATAAAGAATAATTACGGTTAAAAGTTTTAAATTAATTATCAACATTAAATGAAGTTGAGACAATTCTTGACTAAATTTGATACGGGACCAATCGTGAGCATTTAATGTTCCATAATAATGAAAAACAGAAGCTTAGTATCAATAGATGATTTTTCAACAGAAGAGATCCTCAGGATTCTTGATCTGACTGAAGAATTCGAAAAAGAACCTACCCAAAAGTTACTTGAGGGTAAGGTTATAGCTACATTATTTTTTGAGCCTTCCACCCGTACCCGCTTAAGTTTTGAAAGTGCGATTAACAGACTTGGTGGTAAGATTATTGGATTTTCTGATTCTTCCAGCTCGAGTGTCTCAAAAGGGGAAACATTAAATGATACGATCCGCATGGTCGACAAGTACTGTGATCTTATTGTAATGAGACATCCTATTGAGGGAAGTGCAAGATATGCAAGTGAGATTTCCACTGTGCCTGTTATTAATGCCGGTGATGGAGCAAATCAGCACCCTACGCAAACATTGCTTGATCTGTATTCAATCCGTAAAACTCAGGGCAGCCTTGATAATCTGAATATTTTTATGGTCGGTGATCTTAAATATGGAAGGACAGTTCACTCTTTGATGATGGCCATGTCGAGATGGAATACAACTTTTAATTTCATAGCACCTGAAGAGCTTAGAATGCCTGACGAATTCAAGATATACCTCGATAACCTTGGTCTCAAATATTATGAACACAACGATTTTACCGATATAATATCAAGAGCGGATATTATATATATGACAAGGGTGCAAAAGGAAAGATTTTCTGATCCTATTGAATATGAGAAAGTTAAGAATGTTTATGTCCTCAGAAACTCGATGTTGAAAAACACCAAACCTAATATGCGGATTCTCCATCCGCTTCCCAGGGTAAATGAGATACATCAGGATGTGGATATCAATCCGAAGGCCTATTATTTTGAGCAGGCTCTGAATGGAGTCTATACCAGGCAGGCTATTGTATGTTCACTTTTAGGTATTAAATAAAAAAATCAGTGTGATGAAGGAAACAAAACAGATGAGTGTCAGTGCTATACAGAATGGGACAGTAATTGATCACGTTCCTGCCAGAAATCTGTTTAAGGTAATACAGATCCTTGGACTCGACCGGATCGATAACCAGATTACATTCGGAACGAACCTTGAAAGTAAAAAACTCGGCAGGAAAGCTATCATAAAGATTTCAGGCGTTTTTTTCGAAGATGAGGATATAAACAGGATTGCTCTTGTTGCGCCGGATGCCAAATTAAATATTATTAAAGACTATGAGGTTGTCGAGAAAAAAGTTGTGGAAGTGCCTGATAATATTGTCGGAATTGCAAAGTGTATGAATCCGAAATGCATCACTAATTTTGAATCTGTAACGACAAGATTCAAAGTGGTTTCAAAAAAGAATGTATCGCTGAAATGTCATTATTGTGAGAAAATTACCAACCAGGAGAATATGCAGATAATTTGATTTACTGTCTGACCCCTGTTCCTTACCCCTAAATCCCCCAGGGGGGACTTTTACTGCACACTTCATCGGAATTACGATGAAAAACCTGAAATTTTTATATGTTTACGAAAAGCCTGGCTATTAAGTGAATCTCATAATCTAAATAGAATTAAAGTCCCCCTTGGGGGGTTTGGGGGTAAAACCTGGGGGCAGGATGGTCCTACCTCAACCTGTCGTACGATTTAACAAGCTGATCATCTTTCTTTATACCCCTGTAAGCCAGAATTGAAAAGATTAAGATAAATATTGGTAATATCATCTTAAATCCGGGAATTATTCTTGCCTCGAACTTTGAAATAACACTGAAAGAAACATGGAATAAAGCAATTACAAAAACGGAAGCAAGAATTATTAAAAACCATGTGAGCCGCAACTGGATCTTCCTGTTTTTAAAAATTAATATTGTAATAATGGAAATAATCGGAATCAGTATAATTAAAACAGACAGTGGTAAAAGCTTTTCGATCATTTCCGGACTTTGTCCCGCAATATCGCGAAATATTCCATTAAATGTGACTTTTATAACAGCTCCTGTTTTATCTGTAAAACTTAAAAATCTTCCGCTGAGAAATATTAATGTAATCAAAGCTATCAAAGACAGGTATAAGGTTTGTATACGTTGAATCATAATTTTCAATTTTAATGTAAAAATAACTTCTTTTTATTAATAATACACCAGTGAAATGATCCATCCGGTTAATTGCATAAAGGAATTATTTATGAAATTTTAACATAATATTCATAACTCACACTATTTAAGACAACAATAAAAAATCTACATTTGTCAGTTAATAACTTAAAGAAGATATAATTGGCATCATTATCAAATGAATCTGGCTGGTGCAATTCTTTTAAGACAAATTTCATACAAAAATCTATGATACATTTTATGTTTGAGAAAAGATTTTTTAACCTTTTTCTATTAATTGGGGTTTCTGGTATTTTGTACAGTTGCCATTCCGGCGCTACCAATGTAAAAACCGTTAACAGACAGGTTGTTAATCTCAAGGTGGAGGGTGTTATTGTGAATCCTTCCGTATTGGACCAGACTATTGACATTTCCGGAACATTAAAACCTTTCGAGGAAACCGTATTAATGCCTGAAGTTCCGGGACGTGTAGTTGATATTAATTTAACTGAAGGAGGGTTTACAAAAAAAGGAACGCTACTTGTAAAACTTTTTGACGGAGATTTACAGGCACAACTCAGGAAATCCCAGGCTCAACTTCAACTTGAACAGCAAACAGAGAACCGGCAGAGCGAATTAATGAAAGTTAACGGAATAAGTCAATTGGATCTCGACCAGACAATTCTACAAATAAACTCAATCAAAGCTGATATTGAAATATTGAAGGTGCAGATCAACAAAACGGAAGTAAGGGCTCCTTTTGATGGAACTGTCGGGTTAAGAAATATAAGCATAGGTGCACAGGTCACAACTGCAACTGCGTTGGCAACAATTCGCGATGTACGTCACTTGAAGCTGGATTTCAGTGTGCCTGGTAAATATAGCAGTATAATAAAGCCTGGGTTTAAAGTTCAATTCTCTTATCGGGGTAGCGACAAGATATATGATGCGACAGTAATGGCAACTGAACAGGGCATCGAATCAGATACCCGTAACTTAAATCTAAGGGCGATAGTTCAAAGCGATGTTTCATCGCTTACACCCGGTGAATTTGCTAATGTTGAATTAAGATTAAGTGAGAACAAAAGTGCATTGATGGTTCCTACTGAGGCTGTAATCCCACAGGCGAGGACAAAGCAACTTATAGTAGCAAAAAACGGAAGGGCCAGCTTTGTTACAATAATGACCGGTATAAGGAATGCATCATCCGTACAGATTTTAAGTGGTATAAATCCAGGTGATACAGTTGTTACGACCGGAATACTTTTCCTTAAACCAAATGCTGTCCTGAATTTTTCAAAAGTTAAAAGTAACCCGTTATGACATTATCCGATTTTGCAGTCAAAAGGCCGGTAGCTTCGATCGTAATGAGCCTTATAATTGTGCTTTTTGGTGTGGTGGGATACAATTTTTTAGGAGTACGTTTATATCCTGCCATTGACCCACCGACTATCAATGTTCAGACTTCTTATGCCGGTGCAAATGCTGAAATAATGGAATCTCAGATTACTGAACCTTTGGAGAAGGCAATAAATGGTATTGAAGGTGTAAAATCCATTTCATCATCATCTACAGTCGGGAGCAGTAACATCACTGTAGAATTTAATGTTGGTGCAGATCTTGAAAGAGCAGCAAATGATGTGCGAGATAAAACTGCACAGGCTGCCCGGAGTTTACCCCAGGATATTGATGCTCCTCCTATCGTAAGCAAATCTGATGCCAACAGCGATCCCATACTTACCCTGGCCGTTCAAACTACAACTTTGACAGCAACTGACCTTAGTGATTATGCTGAGAATGTTTTGCAGGAAAAACTGCAGACAATACCCGGTGTGAGCTCTGTTGTACTTTTTGGACAAAAACGTCCTGCCATGAGACTTTGGTTGAACCCTGATAAAATGGCTGCATTCAATATAACTGCCCAAGATGTCTTT
>Ga0302206_1000959_pt1 | contig 10874 bp, 10 predicted proteins | sample II_Fen_E2_1_FD_194581 | JGI IMG/M metagenome (GOLD analysis project Ga0302206, IMG submission 194581) | Peat permafrost microbial communities from Stordalen Mire near Abisko, Sweden - II_Fen_E2_1 | ecosystem: Environmental > Terrestrial > Soil > Wetlands > Permafrost | place: Sweden: Abisko...
TCCTAAACATAAAACAGTGATTGTCATTTCGAACGAAGTGAGAAATCTCTCACAAAGTTTCATCTATAAAGTTTACCGGACAACAATGATTTGAAATTACAAATAAGTATCTGCCCTTAACCACAAATAACTATGAATAACTGCAAATAACCATGAATAACCCATTCACAGCAACAAATAACGCTGCCCGATAATAAATAACGTACAGCTATAACACCGAATACCTATTCTTGTTCGAGCGGCATGATAACCCACAGAACAATATAGACCAATAAACCGGTACCGGCCGAAAAAATGGTAAGCAGGGCATAAAGAGCCCGTACCAAAGTGAAATCCCAACCGAAGAAATTAGCAAGTCCGGCACATACGCCGCCCACAATCTGATCTTTTGAACGTCTAAGCTTTTTGTCCATAATTTTATGTATTTATGATTCAGTTGCAAAGTAACAAAAAAAGACGCAAATGCAAGAGTGTATATACAAAAAATATAGTACAATTAAGTAGTGCAGGAAAAGTCGGTACTTTTTCTTCGAAAATAAAATAAACAGGATTAGCCCGTAAATTTTGCTGCCCGATCAGACCGAATTCGCAATAAATCGGCACAGATTCCCGATAATAAGAAAAAGAATGTCTAAAAGACACTTATTCTATTGCCATTAAAATAGAATGATGTAGTTTTGTAATCGTTATTAAAAATACCATTATTACATGATTGCGCTCAGACTTCTATTTCGAAATAAAAAATACTTTGCCTCAGCATTTCTTTATGCGTGCATAAGCCTTATTTTTAGCACCTGGGTGACCTACATCCCTCAGATTGCTGAAAAAATAGGCATTACCGAAGGGCGCATTGGCAAGGCCATCTTCTTTTCGGCCATGGGCGGCTTTGTTATGATCAGGATATGCCGCCATTTTGTCGACAAAGTGGGTGTTGGGCGCTATATGTACTTCGCGCTGATTGCTTATTGCGTCAGTTTTTACGGCCCATTTCTGGCCTACGATTACACAACGCTTTGCATAAGTCTCTTCGTGTTCGGCATGGCCAATTCGTCGTATTTCATTGCCCTGAATTCACTTACCGCCACCATCGAAAAGCAGGACGAAGTGTACGTAATGTCCGGTAGTCATGGTTTCTGGAGCCTCGGAGGAATGATAGGGGCTGCTACCGGAAGTTATATTGCCGCGTTGATCAATAATCCGATACTACATATTACCGGATTGGTTCTGATAATCATGATCATTCAAACCCGCTTACGAAAACAATACTACGACCGCCGCGGCGAACCGCAACAACAGGAAAAACACAAGTCGGCAAGCATGAAACCGCTGTATATAATAGCCACGGTAGGACTTATTCTGATGGTATCCGAAGGAGCCATTGCCGACTGGGGTGCTTTGTACCTGAAAAAGATCATTTTTGTAAATATCAGGTATATCGGATTCGGATACGCCGCCTTTTCGTCGGCCATGATGATCGGGCGATTCACCGGCGACTCGCTCAGCAGGCGATTCGGGTCGTGGCAACTCATTACCTACGCCAGTTTACTCGGTTTGCTGGGATTTTTATTAGTATTGGTATTGAATCCTATCGTTTCCATACTCGGATTTTTCACTGTAGGGCTCGGATTTTCAGTAGTCGTACCCGAAATTTTTCGTTTGGCTTCCCGCGTCGAAGGAATCAAAACCGCCGATGGCGTTTCGTTTATCTCCGCCACCTCCAATATCGGCTTTTTAGTCGGACCCGTGCTGCTCGGTTTTATTGCCGAACTAAAATCGCTCCACCTAAGCTTTATGGTACTCACCGTCTTTGTCAGCTTAGCCTTCTTTATTGCCCTTTGGCAATACAAAAGGCTAAAAGTGAGTCAAAACTGAGGTATTTTTCGAATATGAATATCCGCTTTGTAACCTAAAATAATATCGATAGATATTATCTTTTGTGGACTTCAAAAAACAATTCACCACAAAAGCCACAAAAGGTCCACAAAAGCCAGAAATGAAAATCTTGAACTATATATCGTCTGTATTTTCAAGGAAACAAAAGCTAAGTTTTTATTTCATAAAAACTTTTGTGTGACTTTTGTGCTTTGGAACATCCCGATCTTCGGGATTGTGGTGTTTTCTTTTGCTTAGGTAAAATAAAGGATAATCGTTTTTCTAAATAGAACCTCTCCCACCCCATCTCCTCTCACCCACCGGAAAGACGCAGAAGTAAAAATCGGCTCTTAAGCCTATATGCACAAAACATCCTTAGCCCGGTCTACATAACAAACCTATTATCAAGTATCTCAACATTCACCCATCAACAATCGCAACAAAAAAGTTAAATATTCAATCACATAAAAGATTTAACTTTACATGTAAAATCCAGTTAATTAATTGATTAAAATAACAAATTGAAACTATTCCAATCAAAATTCAATAATATCTGAATAAAATACTGTAAAACAAGAAATATAACTATTGCAAATTAAAATAATAGTACATATATTTGCAACTGATTTATAACAATTGATCTAATCCTGGAAATATTTTGATTGAAAATTTATAGACTAATCGTCTATCACGTAGAATCTAAAATAATACCAATATGAATGTTTACCTTATGTCACACCACAGCAAACTGTGGACTAAAAAAATCTATCTGTTGAGACAACAGGCCCCCCATTGCGCATATTCTGCGCTTCATTTTCCGTGTGCCGTTACACTATGCGGCTACCTTTCGTCGGAAAACCATTCACAATAAAAACAAAATCAAAAACAACATAATCTGCCGGTACGTACTACCTACACAGGCATTGTCAAATCCCGTTGCAGGGTCAGAAGAGCAATCTGAGGAGTGATTTTCTCAATCTGAGAAGCAAAAAAAGCAATCTGAGGAGCAATTTTTTCAATCTGAGGAGTAAAAAATCAATCTGAGAAGCAATTTTTTCAATCTGAGAAGCAATTGAACCAATCTAAAATGAAATATTTAGAATCTGAGGAGCAAAAAAGCAATCTGAGGAGCAATTTTTTTAATCTGAGAAGCAATTGAACCAAACTAAAACGGAATAAAACCAATCTGCAAACTAATTATTTTCATCTGCAGACCAAAAAAAGCAATCTGAGGCATTATTTTTTTCATCTAAAACAAAATAATAATCGTCTACAGAATTAAATAGTTACAAGTAAATAGTTACGAGTTACAAGACTCGCAACTTGTAACTTGTAACTCGTAATTCGCAACTATCAAATATTTCAGGCAAACAGAAAAGCGGAATAAAAAAAGAGAAGTTCGGTTTTTCTGCTCATTTAAAATACTAACAATTTAATACGTTTAAAAATGACAACACTCCAAGTCGAAAAACTAAGAATGTACATCGCATTGCGTATATTGCTAAGAGCTAATCCGGCTATATTAGCAAAATTGCCTAATGCTAATGAGTTACTAACCGCGCTGGATAATGCTATTGCTGAAATTCAGGCAAATGATTTGTTGAAAAAGCAAACTGCCAATGAAATCAGGCAAATTATCAACGAGTTGCGTACTAATCTGATAAAAAGCATAATGAGTACTTCGCGTAGAATGCAAGCTTATGCTGATTTCAAAAAAGACAAAGCTTTGCTGAAAAATACCAAATACTCCGAAACGTATTTGTCGAGTCTGAAAGATGTAGAACTGGTACAAATAGCGAAGAGTTTATACGAAAAAGTGAATCTGTATCTGAAGGAATTAGAGCCCTATGAGTTGACCGCTGAAACTCAAAAAGCTTTTCTGAATGACATTACACTGTACGACACTTCCAGTCCGCAATTGGATGTAAAGGAGCGTGAACAAACAAATCTGACTTCAGTAATAGCCGAAAACTATAAAACTGCCGATGGGATTGTAGCCAGTCTGGACATACAGGTAGAAATTGTACACGACACCGAACCGGCATTTTATAAAAGTTACAAAACTACCCGTAAAGTGGAAGTACCGAAAGATGTGGTACAACTAATTGCCAAGCTAACCGATGCCGAAACAGGTGCAGGCATACCAAACGCCACCGTAACTTTTACGCTTAAGGATAGCACAGCCGACCCTATAGTAAAACAAACGGCCGAAAAAGGAGGCTTCCAGATTAAAACTATAAACCCGGGCATCTACACGGCAACGGTAGTAAAACTGGGCTACCTTACCCAAACACTTTCCATCATTATTACGGGCGACGAACCGTATGATCTGGTGGTGAAGATGGTGAAGGGGTAATGAAAAATGAAGAAATGTAAAAATTGATTACACGTATTCCACTATTTGGTGGATATGTGTAATTAAAAAAAAATTTGCGACTACACATATCCACTAACATAGCAAGTATGTGTAGTAATCACTAAATATAAATGGGAAATATGCTTAGTAGTACTGGGTATATTTTGGTGTTACCACACATTTAATTTCGGAATCTTTAAACGTCATAAATATTGTCATGTATAATGATTTGTTAGATAAATTACGTAAAAAAGATCTTACAATAGAAGAGCGTATTAAAGCAGTAAAAGATGAATATGATCATGCTGATTTAGGTGATTGTTATATACAAGAAGAACTTGTCGATTTAATACACATGTTTGATGACGAAGTTGCAGTTACAGCTGCTGAAATATTTGAAGATTGTTATAATTTTTATGATTTAGAAAGTATGGAGCGTATAGAAATGCTCCAAAGGGTAGCTGTTGCGCATAAATCTTATGAAGTTAGAGAGGTCATACTAGAATGCTTAGAAAACATTTTTAAATTTGGAATAGATGATGAAACATGTTGGTATATGAAAGAAGATGGTATTATGGATACCTCTAAATTTTTGGGACTTCCTGAAGAATATGAGGATCATGAGACTCCTAGAGAAATTCGAAGAAAAATAAAGAAATACGACTTATTTATATCATATGCATCAGAACAAAGAGATTCTATTGTAAAGCCTTTTATTAAACAATTGAGAGAAGCAGGTGTATCTGTTTGGGTTGATTTTTATGGAGGAATATTTGCGGGTAATGGATTAAGACAAGAGCTACTAGCAGCATTAGATCATTCAAGATGTTTTTGCATTATCGTTTCTAAAGAATATCTATTTAAAAGATGGACCATTAGAGAACTCAATGAGATTATTTGGATGTATATGCACCATGACCATCCACTTGTTCCATTAATCCATGGAATTTCAACAGCCGATTTTAAAGATATTCAAGAAGAGTTAATTAAATGCGATAAAATATGGTTGAATACTGATAATCCTGATTTTGAATCACCTTCAGAATTTCAATACAGATTAATTAAGTCTGAGTTTGAGATAATTAAAAAATTACCATATTATGAAATAAATAATAATAATTCAGAAAATATTGCTAAAAGTATAAAACAATATCTAAATTCTATCCCATCTTTTAATAATACCATTGATTCTGAGGATGAAGAAGAGGTACTTCATGCGAAACCAAATACGAAACATGATTTGTTTTTATCATACTCAATAAGTCAACAAGCTTATATCACTGAAATTTCAAATAGTTTGTCTTACAGAAACATTTCAATCTGGAATTCGGATGTAAAAATTGATATAAATGATCATAAAAGAATCGATATTTTCAAATTATCAGACCACGCAAATTGTTTCTGTGTATTTCTTTCAAAAGAGTACCTTAACAATAAATTCCTTAGATATGAATTAAATGAAATGAGAAGATTTAGTCAATATGTTAATTTCCCTATTTTGCCAATATGCGTTGATATATCTCTTAAAGAATTATTGACATTTATAACTAATAATCATTTCTTTTATGAAGATTTTGAGCCATGGCTAAACAATATTATGTGTATTGAATCAAAAAATAGTACCCCAGAGGAGATAGCCATAGAAATTGAAATATTTATAAAAAATAGCTATTCAAGATATTGTCTTATACCAAACCGTCTTACTAATTGAAGAAGATTAATAAACATTACAAAATGAATGATGAGATAATAATTAATTTAAATGCCTTATGAAATTTAAAACTTGGATAAAGAAATGGAATTTATCATATCTAAAGATAAATGCAAAATATTTAGAGATTGAGTTAAAATTCTCCGACGTAGACAAAAAAGCAGCATGGGATATGTATGTTGAACTACTAACTAGATCGACAACACAAAATATTGATTTTGAATATGGTGATGAGCAAGCTGCTCTGCAAAGTTTCTTTTCTATTTTCAACGTGACAAGAGAAATTCTAAAAAAATATGGTTCTGGTTGTATCGAATTCTCTAAAATTGCCATTATAATTCTTAATCAAGTAATCAGACCATTTACTACGAAATGGCATCGTTTATCAATTGACGGAGCATTTTCGGACGATTCAAAAAGAAAATTATTTAGACAGGAATTGGTGGCTATTCAAACTAAAATCAAAGATTATACAAAATGTTTAAGCGATATCGCAGGAGTTGAAGACCTATCATCACTTGATTCTTAATAATAAAATAAAAACGTGTAGTAACATTTTGTATAAGTAATGGCAGGGAAAGTACTAAATATCAAGGTTTGTAGCCCGCTCAAACTGCGTAGCGGTTCGACAGGAAAGTGTTTGTCCTAGCGGATATATTATAACCAATACTTCACAAAAGGGCGCGCTGGTAGGTGGGATATGCTATCCCATCATTTTGGACTATAAGGATTTTTAAATCCGATAGACAATTTGCTTATTATTGCAGAACGCATTACAAATGCTAAGAATACAAAGAGTTGGGATAGCATATCCCAACAACCAGTCAGAAGCTTTCTGCAAAGAATAAGATAGATATATTTGGAGAGACGAAAAAAAGGTTTATTGGATATTGTGTTGGTTTAATGTTGTTGCCACACGATGCAATCGTGAGGCAGCGAAGGGGTAAGCGTAAAAAAATAGAAAAACCAGTGCAAATTGACATTAATTGTCGCGAGATTAAATTATTGATAACTACAAACAATTTAAAAGAAATAGACTATGCCACAAATTTTTAGACAAGAAGAAATCGAATATAATGAGTTGCAATCAGATTTGAAACCATACAAGTGGTATTCAAGTCCGAGATTGTCTGAGTTGGGAAAATCAAAAGATTTATTTTTTAATATGCGCAAATTAGACCCAGACAAATATTCATATCCATATCATTTTCACCGAAATGCCGAAGAAGTTTTATTGATATTGGAAGGTTCTGCAACTTTAAGAACAGCAGAGGGATTGGAAATTGTAAAAAAAGGAGATATTTTGTTTTTTGAAATGGGTGACACGAGCACTCACCAATTATATAACCATACAACAGAACCTTGTATCTATTTCGACTTACGAACAAACAACGATTTTGATGTTGCAGAATTCCCTGACACGAATAAACTAATAATTGCTCCGCTTATGGACATTTTTGAAAGAGGATCGCAGGTTGACTACTTTAAAGGAGACGAAGATGTTGAACAAACTTGGGCGAAATTAAAGGAAAAATAAACCCTTCGCTGCCGCACGATTGCATCGTGTGGGAAATAAAGTGAGGTATGAGGAATAATAAAAGGTATTTAAAATGATGAGTAAATATGCCGTACGATGCAATTGTGCGGCAGCGAGAGGGCGAATTTATATACATCATCAAAACCTCATATAAAACAAGAATTTCAATAGAATTAAACATATGAATAAGAGCCTATTTATTAAAAGATTATTGCTTCCATTGCTTGTGGCATTGCTTGTGATTTTTATATTTTTAGTTCCATTTATTATTAAGTTTAATGATGCTCAATTGTCTTTTAATTCTGAAGATTGGGGCGCATTTGGAGGGTATTTGAGCGGAGTTATTTCAATTATAAACCTTTTTGTATTTATATCTTTATCTTACTTGATTGGTCTATCTGATGATAATAGGAGTAGATATTCTATTGAAAATCAGAAATTAATTACTCTGACCGAATTTCGTCAAAAAGAATTGGAAAGATTGACCATTGAGCTTGATGAAGCACTAATTTGCAATGGCGAAGAATCTAAAAGTATTGTTGCTAGCAAAATTGGAAAAGGTTCAATTCACTTAACAACATTCTTCAACCAGAAATGCTATCTTTTTCCAATATTGAGCAGCACTGAACTAGTTAATCTTCAAAATAATATAAATGAAATATTAGTTGAAATTCAATCATCAGTAATATTACATCATGGTAATAAACTTACAGAAGATAAACAAAGACACTCAGAGCAACTATTTTTATCCTATTTTAAATACAAAGCCGATCTTTTACATATACTCCAAGTTTACATTTTATCACAATTAAAATGAAAACGAGGCATAACCTCCTCCGCTCGCGCAGATTTGTAATCTGTGCGAGGGTGATAAAATGTCACGATTCACAGAACCGCGCCAGCAGGGGTAAGCGTAAAAAAATAACAAGCGATATAACAAATATAATACTAACGAAAGAATTACATAAAAAACAATTGAATTATGAAAATGAAAAACATGCTCTTGTTCTTTTCTCTTTTATTCTGTGCAATAACTTCAGCGCAAAAAAACATTATCGAGCTGCCAATTACCCTGCAAAATGGTTATGGGCCTTTTTCACCAGGTTTTTCCGGAATCGGAACTAACTCAAACGAAGAAAACAATCCTTGGAAGAAAACTTATGTGAAGTGCATAGGAATTCCAACAACCTGGACAGATACTAAACAAGGAGCTATTGAAACAAATATACAGCAGACAGTATATCAAAATTATTTATCAGGAAATATCACTCCGGAATTTTATACGGAGTTTAAAAAATCATCCAATTGGTCTGTTGACACATTGAATTTATCGAAGAAACCAATAAAATGTAAAATTGCATTTGCAACTGGTAAAAACGCAACAGGAGTTACAGAAATGGTTGTAGATGCAAATAATAATCATGATTTTAGCGATGACGTAATATTTAAACCAGCTGATTATAACGAGCAAGATCCAAATTCAAAAATAAATTTTGATTCAATCTGTAGTAAGACTACAATTATAGTTTCATATGAACGGTTTTCAAAAAATAAAATAGTTTGGGAAAAAGTTCCATTGTTCATTCTACACATGACTGGTCGAGATATTTACATGTGTAATTTTCCTCAATATGCCACCACACGTTTAGACGGTAAAGAATTGGCAATATGTTTCAATAATTTTATGTCGGTTACTTATAAGACTCCCAGTATTACTTTATTAAACGACAGTCTTAAAATTGGCAAAAAAGCAAATAATGAAGATATTGTTTCAGTCAACGAATACATAAAAATCAAGGACAATGTTTATAAAAATATAGGAGTTAACCCGAATAAGAATACGCTAGTACTAGAAAAAATCAATAAGGACAGAAATCAATTGTGTTCCTCTCAAATTGGTTTTAAAACGTTCGCATTCGAAGGACAAAATTTTAAAACTAAATCTTCTATCTCATTGAATGACTATAAAGGCAAGTATCTATTAATTGATTTTTGGTCTGTCTATTGCGTTCCTTGTATTCAAGAATTTGCAAACCTCAAGGAAATATACAATAAAACAGATAAATCTAAATTTGAAATTATTGGTATTGTTGGTGACAGCCCTTTGGATGAACTTGAAAAGAGAATTGATAAATATTCTGTCACATGGCCTCAAATCGTATCGGATGAAAAAAACAAGATAAAAGAAACTTATGGTGTTTCTGGATATCCAACAACTTTTCTAATCAATCCAGACGGAATTATTGTAGGAAAAAATTTACGCGGAAAAAATTTGGCGAACAAAATTGACGAGTTGATTAAATAAGAATAAACGCCAGCCCTCGCTGCCGCCTCCGCTCGCGCACATTTATAATCTATGCGAGAGTGATAAAATGTCACGGTTCACAGAACCGCGCCAGCAGGGGCAGACAATTCCTCGCAGATTTTTATGGAAAGAGAAAGACAACTGACTTTCTATTCGACTAAGACAACAATAACGACTGAAAAGAGAATTGGCTTGAAAGCATCTAGAATTTGGAATTAAAACTTGAATATATGAGACAGTACAAACAATACAATCCTAACACCAAATATGGGAGAAGGAAAATGCGTGAACAGGCTTACAATAATATCTCAAATTACACTCCTGAAGAAAAAGAGGAATACGATAAGATAAAATTTGGGATGGGATTGACTTTCTTTGTCATTTTCATAATTATTTGTGTTTTGATTTTTGTTATTGCCGGACCTGAAGCTTTAATTAAATGGCTGAAGTAGTAATACACCTCGCTGCCGCGCGATTGTATCGCGTGGCAGGTAAGGTAGCAAGCAAATAATAATCAAACGAAAAAGATTACAATGAGTAGAAATTATAAGTCTTTGAACTCTCTTCCCACTCGTTACAATGGGAAGCAACAATAAAATAAACTAACGTTAATACTAATTTAAAACTAATTTTATGAAAACAAAACTAATTATTCTTTCGGTAATGACATTTATGTCATCTGTGATATTTGCGCAGACAAAAAATGATTCAACAAATAGAATCAGCACAAATTATAAAACTCATTGGTCGGTAAAGATTAATTTTAATTTGCCTGCTTTAGACCCAGAAGCTATCCAAATAGCGTGGTTGGATTTTGATCCGACTGTAAAATTTAATGCAGCCCATCTCGGAAAACAATTGAGAACTGCAAAAGATGAAAAGGAAAAAGAAATGAGAATCAGAATAGAATGCGAAGTGATTTGGAATTCATTGTTTGATGGAGTCAAAGGAAGTGAAACGTATTTATTGACTAGACGCGCAAATATGTTATCCTTGGCATCAGATTATTCTCAACAAAAAATAAAAAAATGGTTGGTTTCAAAAGAATTTATGCTTGACAATAAACCTTACGCCTATGCTGTACCTCTTGAAT